>OHDV01000184.1_pt1 | contig 34466 bp, 30 predicted proteins | sample 1567041 | NCBI WGS metagenome assembly OHDV01 (sample SAMEA3879517, study PRJEB24766) | human gut metagenome | biome: human-associated habitat; feature: feces | place: USA | collected 1985/1987
TGTATTTATTGTTTGTTTATGTGAAAATTATTATAATTGTATTGGGTTATTTTGTATAAATCAAGTAGATTGGAAGATGATAAGGAATATATTAGTTGTATTTTTATTGCTTTTTGTTGGTTTTTCATGTGATTTGAAAAATAGAAAAACAAAAAATTTAAGAGATATTTATGGCCAAAATCTTATTTTACCTGGTCATGCGACATGGAAAATAGAAGGTCGTGATACGGTAATAAACATAGAAAATTTAGCACCTAAACTTGTTGTATATTATAGTAGTGGAACATGTGCGCCATGTTCATTAAAAGGCTTGCATCATTGGGGGAAAATAATAGATAGTGTAGAATTAGTGGGACCCTCACTTGAAATAGTCTTTATTATTAAGGCGAATAGATACGACTCTTTGTTTTTTCATAGTTTAAATTCAGAGCATTTTATATTTCCTGTATTATGCGATAAGGAGGGGGAGTTTGAAGAAAATAATCTTTTACCTATAAATAAGGAATATAATGCCTTTTTGTTGGATTCAAATAACGAGGTTGTATATGTCGGGTCACCGCTATTAGGACGAAAAATGCGAAGTTTATTTATAAGTATAGTAAAAGTTCTGAATAATGATTATCGTAACGGTGTCAATAGTGACTTGCCATCATCTGATACCATAGATAATATAAGTAGTTAATCAAGCGGTGAATGGCATAAAATAATAGGATTTATACATATTCATTTAATATGTTTTATATATAAAGATTGATTCTATGAGAAAATATATGTATTTGATATCTATTTTGATATTATCATCATGTCAAGTTGCAGATGTCCAAAATGGTACAGAAAAGAAAGATAATTTTTTGCAGGAGGTTGGTCGCTTAAGTGATTTTGTATTGTCTCAATCAAAAGTTGGAGGGTATCTGTCTGAAGAAGATGCTGTAATTTTAGATAATTGGTTAAAAGAGTTGTCTACTCGATATGATTTTCAAAATAATTTTGATTATTGTGGAGATATTTATACTCGTTCTGATTATGAACCAGATTTTTATGATTATTTGAATTGGATTGAAGAAAATGCTACTTCTGGTTTTTACCAAATTATTTATCGTTGGCTGGTTGATGAAGAATTTGATGATGATTTAAATCAAATTCTTGCAAACACTATTTTGTTGCCGAATGAACAGGTTGCAATAGCTGTTGTTTATCCATTGGTACAAAATTCTTTGGTGGAATTTGAAAGCCGAGGGGGAGTTGATCAATGTTACGATCAATATAATAGTGATATAAAACGCTGTAAAAGGGATTATCATATAACTATGGCTGTGGTGACTGCCGTTTCGGTCTTATCCGGAGGAAGCGCTGCACCGGCTGCTGCGGTATCCCTCGTTGGAAATACCGTTGCTTTGAAGAGTTGCATGGATGGTGCTGCCCGAACTTTTGATATTTGTGTGAAGTATGCAAAATAGAGATTCGAATTGGAGACATTTTCTGGGAGACCGCTGTCGGATCGTGCGATGCGATCCGGTTCCCGGGCGGATATTCACTTCCGAGAGGCTGCTGTGGGCTTTGGCGGTTGTGATCGGAATCGAGCTGCTTGTTTCCCAGGTCATCTCTTGGGAAGTATCGGTTTGGGTAGCGATGTGTGGTGACGGTTTGCTTGCACTCGGGACCTTGGGGTTGTTCCTGGCCCGAATATACCGCAACCGGGAGGTGGACTGGTTGTTGCTTTTCGTTGCCGTGATGATGGTGCTGTTGGCCGCTAATCATTGGGAGATAGCGCAGAGCCATCCGATCGCGGGGTGATACGCCCCGTTGTTTCTCTAACGCCGAGTCGCCGGAACCTGCAAAAGGCCCGGCGATTCGGCGTCAGAGGTGAATCGCTGTTTTTTATTTTTCGGTGTCCGTACCGAAAATGTTGAAACGCCGGAGCAGCGGGTTGCGGCGGTCGAGCAGCAGGAACTCCAGCAAGAGCAGGACGAGGGCCGCTCCGATCAGGTATTGGAACTGTTCGTTGAACTCCTCGAAGCGGAGGGCAGCCAGGTCGCCTTTCTCCATATTGTTGATCGTGCGTACGATTTCGTCCAGCCCGATCGACTGGTTGGTCGAGCGGATGTAGGCTCCGTCGGTCGCCTGTGCGATCTTTTCGAGCAGGGGTTCGCCCAGTTTCGATACGACCATCTCTCCCTTGTCGTCCTTGATGAACTCGCCGCCGATCTGGATCGGAGCGCCTTCCGGCGTGCCGATGCCGATGGTGAAGATGCGGATGCCCTGTTCGGCGGCCCGTTCGGCCGCTTCGATGGCGCCGGAGTCGTGCCCTTCGCCGTCGGTGATGAGCACGATGACGCGTCCTGCGGGGTTATCTCCCTTTTCCGAAAAGGACATGGTGGCCAGCGAGAGGGCCTGACCGATGTCGGTGCCCTGCACCGAAACCATCGAAGGGGATATTCTGCGGGCAAAGGCTTTGGCCATGCGGTAGTCCGAGGTGATCGGCAGTTGCACTACGGCGTCGCCCGCGAAGACGACCAGTCCCACGCGGTCCTGCTTGAGCCCGTCGAAGAGCTTGTCGATGGCGTATTTGGTGCGTTCGAGGCGGTTGGGCTGGAAATCCTCGGCGAGCATCGAGTTCGAAACATCGACCACGAGCATCATCTCGATACCCCGGCTCTCCACCTCGCGGAGTTTCGAACCCAGCTGCGGCCGTGCGAGCGCCAGGGTGAGCAGGGCGAATGCCGTGAGGTACAGGATGAATTTCAGACGCCGGCGCCCCGTAGAAGCGTCGGGCATGAGCGGACGGATGGTTTCGAGCCGGCCGAAACGGCTGAGGCGCCGGCGTGCGAGCTGTCCGGCGGCCGTCCATACGGCGACGAGCAACGGGAGGAGCCACAGCAGCCAGAGGTATTCGGGATATGCGAATCTGAACATTACGGCAGGGATTTTAACCAGAGGGTACGCAACAGAAATTCCACGAGCAGCAGGGCCAGAGCCGCCGCTGCCCAGCGGAGGTACTCCTCGGTGTAGGTGGTGTATTGCGATATTTCGACCTTGCTCTTTTCGAGCTGGTTGATTTCGTCGTAGATGGACTGTAGTTTGGCGTTGTCCGTGGCACGGAAGTAACGGCCGCCCGTGAGATCGGCGATCTCGCCGAGTATCTTTTCGTCGATCTGCACCTTGGCCTGCACGACGGTCGGGTTCCCGAAGAAGTCCACCGTCGGATAGGGGGCCGTGCCGCGTGTGCCGACACCGATCGTATAGACGCGGATGCCCTGGTCACGGGCGATCTCCGCAGCCGTGAGGGGAGCGATTTCGCCCCGGTTGTTCTCTCCGTCGGTCAGCAGGATGATGACCTTGCTTTTGGCGTTGCTCTCGCGCAGGCGGTTGATTGCCGTCGCCAGTCCGTTGCCGATGGCCGTGCCGTCCTCCACCACGCCGCTGCGCAGGCGTCCCAGCAGGGTTTGCAGCGTTCCCTGATCGGTCGTCAGCGGGCTTTGGGTGAAGGCTTCGCCCGCGAAGGCCACCAGTCCGATGCGGTCTCCGGGGCGGTCGGTGATGAAGTTGCCGGCGACCTGCTTGGCTGCCTGGATGCGGTCGGGCTGGAGGTCCTGGGCCAGCATCGAGGTCGAAATATCGATCGCCAGCACGATGTCGATGCCTTCGGTGTTGCTCGTCGAGCCTTCATCGACCGATTGGGGGCGGGCCAGCGCTACGATGAGGAGCGCGACGGCCGCGCAGCGCAGCGCGAAAGGCAGATGCCGCAGGTAATAACGTACGGTGCGCGGTGCTTCGGCGACACCGTCGATGGTCGATACTTGGATCGAAGCGCCGCCCTGACGGGTCCGCCAGACGTAATAGACCACCATGAGCGGAATGACCGCGAGCAGCCACAAAAAGTATGGAGAGGCGAATTGCATAGCCGTTTCAGAATTGATTCGTTACCAGTTTTTATTGCCGCGTACCACGACCCCGGCTTTCTCCTTGAGTTTCTCCTGGGTCTTGTCCTCCTGGGCCTGGATCGCATCCAGCATCCGTTCCTGTTCTTCCGGGGAGATGCCGTTTTCGCGGGGTTGGCCGGGCTGCCGGTCGTCGCTGTCCGGCTTGTCGGAATCCTGCGGCTGTTCGTCGGGATTTTGTCCGTTCTTGTCGGGATCATTCTGACCGTTCTGCCGGTCTTGTTGATCCTGTTGCTCGCCGCCCTTGTCCTGCTGCCGGTCTTTGTCCGAATTATTATCCTTGTTTTTGTCTTGATTCTGATCCTGACCGCCGCTGTTCTGCTGGTCCTTGTTCTGATCTTTGTTTTGATCCTCGTTCTGCTGTTTTTGCAGCAGTCGCTTGGTGTAGGCGTAGTTGTACTTGGCCTCCTGGTCGGCAGGATTCATCCGCAGGGAGTTCTTGTAGCTTTCGAGCGCTTCCGGGTATTTTTCCTGTTTGAATTGGGCGTTGCCGAGGTTGTAGAAAGCCTCGGCCCGTTCCTGGTCGGTGCGGGTGGAGTCTGCGGCGATGCGTTCGAGCATCTTGGCCGCCTCCTCGTATTTTTCGGTACGGTAGAGGGCGCCCCCCAGGTTGTAGGCGGCCTCGAAGTTTTCGGGGGCCGCTTCGAGCGCCTGCGTGTAGCGTTCGATGCTGCGGTCGTACCGCTCCTTCGCGAAATCCCGGTTGCCCTTGCGCACGAGGCTGCGCTCGGGGTATTTCTGGGCCGAGGCGCTGCCGATTCCGAGCAACAGGGTGATGAATATCAGTAGGATTCTGTTTGGCATGGCGTGTCGGATGCTATTGGGTGTCGTCCTGTTCGGTGCCCTCCTCCGCGATTTCCGCAGGCTTGGTCTCCTCGACGAAATAGTAGGCGTTCAGGTAGTTGTCTTCGTTGGTCGTCCCTTCGGACTGGGCTTTGGCGAATTTCGCCAGGTCGGCGTCCCGGAGGATCGCCTGCAGGTCCATGACGCATTTCTGCGGCAGGTCGTAACGGCGGACTGCCGCGAGAATTTCGTCAGAGGTCATCTCCATCGCGCCGAAGCCGTATCGTCCGGCCAGATAAGTGCGCAGGATGTCCGTCAGGCCCGAGTAATACTGTTTGTGGCGTCCGCTCTGCCAGAGTTTCTGGTTGTGGAGCGTTTCGAGCGCTTGGATGGCCGCGATGTGGGGCGGCAGGGGCGGTGCGGGACGGAAGATGTCGCGTACCTTGCGGGCGTAGCGGGCCATCAGGCGGCGGCCTGCGTAGATCGCGCCGCCCAGGACGATCAAACCCAGCAGGCTCCAGAGGACGTAGCCGCTGATTTCGCCGTAGCGGAAGGGCAGCGTGCGCTGGGCTTTGATGTCGTAGATCGTGTGCGACGTGGAGTCGATCTGAAAGGTTCCCACCTGCAGCCGCAGGGTGTCGGCGGTATAGAGCGTGTCGGTGATGTTCTTGTCCAGATAGAGCACTTGTGCGCGTCCCAGGCCGAGGTTGCCCTCCTCGAACGCCGCCAGCGTGTAGCGTTTGCGCAGGCTCAGGTGACGTCCGTCGCGCCGGAGGGTGTCCACCGGATGCGATTCGACGACCTCCAGTCCGCTCTGCGGAGGCGGGTTGAAGGTGGGAAATTCCACGACCTGCACCAAATCACGATCGACGTCGATCACCACGTCGAAGCGGTCGCCGATTCCGATGCTGTCGGGTTCGACGCGGGCGGTGATCGTCGGCGGTGCGGCGTACAGAACGGTCGTCAGCCCCGTCAGAAGAGCTGTCGCCAGAGCTGTTTTTACTCTTTTCGTGATGGATGTCCGACCGGCTTTCGGACGACCCGAAGACCGCAGGCCGACGGGCACCGCTTCCGAAGGAGGTGTTTGCGCGGCATTTTGCCGCTCTGCGGCGGCGGACGGTTGAATACCGCCGTTGCGTGCGAACGGAGAGCAGGTTGATGCCGGGTTATTTGGGATCGACTTCATCGCTGTTTGAATAGTTTGATGAGTTCCACGACGTAATCCCCGTCGGTCGATACCTCGGCCGTGTCGATGCGGTGGTGTTTGAGCGCCGAGAGGATGGCGGCGCTCCGCTCCTGCCAGACGCGGGCGTAGTGCTCCCGCACCCGGGCCGAGGAGGTGTCCACCCACGCTTTTCGGCCCGTTTCGGCGTCTTTCATTTCGACGATCCCTACGTCGGGCAGTTCGGCTTCGCGGGGGTCGCTGACGCGGATTCCCACCAGGTCGTGTTTTCCGGAAGCGATCTTGAGCGCGTCCTCGAGCGCCGTACGGTCCTTGCCGGGATCGAGAAAGTCCGAGAGCAGGAAGGCCGTGCAGTGTTTTTTGGTGACGTTGGTCAGGAAACGCAGCGCTTCCGAAATACGGGTCCCCCGCGATTGCGGCTCGAAGCCGACCAGTTCGCGGATGATGGCCAGGATATGGCTGCGCCCCTTTTTCGGGGGGATGAATTTCTCGATCCGGTCGGAGAAGAAGATGCAGCCCACCTTGTCGTTGTTCTCCGAGGCCGAGAAGGCCAGCACGGCGGCGATTTCGGTTTGCAGGTTTTTCTTCAGGCGGTCCGTGGTGCCGAACATCCGGGAGCCGCTGACATCCACCAGGAGCATCATCGTCAGCTCGCGCTCCTCTTCGTAGACCTTGATGTGGGGCGTGCGCGAGCGGGCCGTGACGTTCCAGTCGATGTCGCGCACGTCGTCGCCGGCGCGGTATTCGCGCACTTCGGAAAACGACATGCCGCGTCCCCGGAAGGCCGTGTGATACTTTCCGGCGAAGATTTCGTTGGAAAGCCCCCGGGTTTTGATCTCGATCTTGCGGACTCGTTTCAGGATATCGTTTTCGGTCTCCTGCATTATTGCATTTTCAATTAGGGTACGATTACGTTGTTCAGGATGTCGGTGATGATCTGCTCTGTGGTGATGTTCTCGGCCTCGGCTTCGTAGGTGAGTCCGATGCGGTGACGCAGTACGTCGTGGCAGACGGCCCGCACGTCCTCCGGAATCACGTAACCCCGGCGGCGGATGAAGGCGTAGGCCCGGGCAGCCTTGGCCAGCGAGATCGACGCACGGGGCGAGCCGCCGTAAGCGATCAGGGGCTGCAGTTTTTCGAGGTTGTATTCGGCCGGTTCGCGGGTGGCGAAGATGATGTCGATGATGTATTTTTCGATCTTTTCGTCCATATAGACCTCTTCGACTACGCGGCGGGCCTTGACGATGTCTTCGGGCGAAGTCACTTTATTGACCTTCGGGAGTCCTTCCCCGGCCAGATTCATACGCATAATGTCGCGCTCCTCCTGTTTCTGGGGGTAGGAGATCTTGGCTTTCAGCATGAAACGATCGACCTGCGCCTCGGGCAGCGGGTAAGTACCTTCCTGCTCCAGCGGGTTCTGCGTCGCCAGCACCAGGAAGGGCTCGGGCAGCGGATAGGTTTCGTCGCCGATGGTCACCTGCCGCTCCTGCATGGCTTCGAGCAGAGCCGACTGCACTTTGGCCGGCGAGCGGTTGATTTCGTCCGCGAGGACGAAGTTGGCGAACACGGGGCCTTTGCGGACGAGGAACTCCTCCTTCTTCTGCGAGTAGATCAGTGTACCGATCAGGTCTGCCGGCAGCAGGTCGGGGGTGAACTGAATGCGCGAGAAATCGGCATCGACGGCTTTGGCCAGCGTGGTGATGGCCAGCGTTTTGGCCAGCCCCGGCACGCCTTCCAGCAGGATGTGCCCGTTGGAGAGCAGGCCGATCAAAAGGGTGTCGATCAGGTGATTCTGTCCGATAATCACCTTGCCCATTTCGCTGCGCAGCGTATCGACGAAGACGCTTTCGCGTTCGATCCGTTCGTTGAGTTCCTTGATGTTGATGACTTCACTCATTTTTCGGTGTGTATTTTCGATTTTTCGTTGTTTTCGGTATTTATGCAACGCATGCCCTGCAAAATTATTGCAAAATACATATTTTTTTCGAGAAATCGAAAATCCCGACCGCTCTTTTCGCCCTGATGCGGGGCGGTGCCCCGGTTGAAAAACCGTACCCGGGCGCCGCTTCGGGGCAAAGATCGGGCGGAGGATGTCCTGCAGGTTCGCCTTCGGTTGCGGCGCTCCGCCGTATTATTCGGCTGCGGACGCTCCGTCGTTGCGGGGAAATCGCTATATTTGCACGTTATGGAATCTCAAATATTGAAAGGCCTGAATCAGGCCCAGCGGGATGCGGTGGTGAACTACGATTCGCCGTCGCTCATCATTGCGGGCGCCGGGTCGGGCAAGACGCGCGTTCTTACTTCGCGCATCGCCTATATGATCGAGCAGGGGGTGGCTCCGTACAACATTCTCGCCCTCACCTTCACCAACAAGGCCGCCGAGCAGATGCGCGAACGCATCGCCCAGATGCTGCCGGACGGACGGCACCGCTATATCCGCATGGGAACCTTCCACTCGGTTTTTTCGCGCATTCTGCGCGACAACGCCGAACGGATCGGCTTCCCTCAGAGTTTTACGATTTACGAGCCGTCGGACTGCAAGAACCTTCTGAAAACCATCGTCAAGGAGTTGAACCTGGACGATACCAAGTATAAACCTGCGATGCTCGCCTCGCGCATCTCCTACGCCAAGAACTGCCTGGTGACGCCGGGCGCTTACCTGGCCAATGCGGGTGCCGCAGCCGAAGACCGGCGGATGCAGATTCCCGAGTTCGGCAACATCTACAACATCTATTGCGCCCGCTGCAAGCGGAACGGGGCGATGGATTTCGACGACCTGCTGTTGCAGACCAACATCCTGCTGCGGGACTGTCCCGACGTGACGGCCCGTTACCAGGAGCAGTTCAAATACATCCTGGTCGATGAGTACCAGGATACCAACTATGCCCAGTACGTCATCATCCGGCGCCTGTCGCAGCTCCATTCGAAGGTCTGCGTGGTGGGCGACGACGCCCAGTCGATCTATTCGTTCCGGGGGGCCAAGATCGAGAACATCCTCTCGTTCAAGAAGGATTTTCCGGATGCGATGATCTTCAAGCTGGAGCAGAATTACCGCTCGACGCGTACGATCGTCGAGGCGGCCAATTCGGTGATCGAACGTAATTCGAAACGCATGGAGAAGAAGTGCTTTTCGGAAGGGGATATGGGCGAAAAGATCCGCGTGCTCCGAGCCTATACCGACCGCGAGGAGGCCGAAATGGTGGTCAGCGACCTGCGCGACAAGGTGCGGGCTGCGGGCGATGAGTGGGCCGAGGCAGCGATTCTGTACCGCACCAACAACCAGTCCCAGGCGCTCGAAGACGCGCTGCGCCGCAAAGGAATACCTTATCGTATTTACAAGGGCAATTCGTTCTACGACCACAAGGAGATCAAGGATCTGCTGGCCTATATCCGGCTGGTTATCAACCCCCGCGACGACGAGGCCTTCAAGCGGATCGTCAATTACCCTGCCCGGGGTATCGGCGATACGACCGTAGAGCGGATCGCTTTGCTGGCCAAAGCTCGTAATCTGTCGATGTGGGAAGCGGTGGATGCGCTGACGGCCGAGCCGGTGACGGATCCCGTGCAGAAGACCATCGTCCGCAAAGTGGCCGAGTTCGTGGCCCTCGTCCGGGGGCTGTCGTTGGCCCGGGCCGAAAAGGGGCTGTACGACCTGGGACTCGAAATTGCGACCCGTTCGGGTATCATCGGCGCTTACCGGGCCGAGAACACCCCTGAGGCGACCAGTGCGCTGGACAATATCGAGGAGCTGCTCAACTCGATGCAGCTCTTCAACGAGCAGCGCGAGGCCGAGATCCGGGCCGGGGAACGTCAGCAAGAGGAGCGGGCTACGATCGAGGAGTGGCTGCAGGGGGTGATGCTGATGACCGATATGGACAAGGATGATCCCCAGGACCGCAACAAGGTGACGTTGATGACCGTACATTCGGCCAAAGGGCTGGAATACAAATTCGTGTATATCGTCGGATTGGAAGAGAACCTCTTCCCGTCGCAGCGGGCCGTGGAGTCGCCCGACGGTTTCGAGGAGGAGCGGCGGCTCTTTTACGTGGCGCTGACCCGGGCCAAGGAGTTGGCTACGCTCTCCTATGCCGAGATGCGTTTCAAGTGGGGCAATATGGAGTTCTCGCGTCCGAGCTGCTTTCTGCGCGAGATCGACAGCCGTTACCTGGAAACGGATGCGATGCAGGAGGAGCGGGAACCCGTCCGCCGCTCGGCCGGGCGGGGAGAGGGCTCCTCGGCGCTCGACGAGCTGCGCCGCCGTTTCGACTACCGCTACCAGCAGAAGCCTGCGGCGGGTGGTTCGCAGGCCGGGGCGCGTTTCGGCGGAGGTTCGTCCGCCGGGGTAAAATCGGAGGCGCAGCGTCCCGTTGTTGTCCAGCCGACCCGTTCGACGGCCGGGATGCGCAGCGTGGGTGTCCGTCAGGGCGAGTCGTCGCTGGTCGAGGGAGCTGCGCCCGTATCGTGCGGCGATTATGCGGTCGGCGACCGGGTGTCGCACCTGAAGTTCGGCGCGGGGGTCATCCGCCGCATCGAAACCCTGGCGTCGGATCACAAGCTGGTGGTCGAATTTTCCGGATACGGGGAGAAAACCCTGCTGGCCAAATTCGCCAAACTGACCAAATTATAGGAAATCCGCCGGAAGGATTCCGGCTTAAAACAGGAAGACAATGACTTTGAAGGAGCGTTATGCGGGGGTGATCGCGTGGTTCGAGGAGCACATGCCCGTCGCCGAGAGCGAGCTTGCGTACGGCTCGCCGTATGAGTTGCTGGTGGCCGTGATCCTGTCGGCCCAGTGCACGGACAAGCGGGTCAATATGACTACGCCGGCCCTGTTCGAGGCTTTCCCTACACCGCAGGCTATGGCTGCCGCGACTCCCGAGCAGATCTATCCCTACATCAAGAGCATCTCCTATCCCAACAACAAAGCGAAAAACCTGGCGGGCATGGCCCGCATGCTCTGCGAGGAGTTCGGCGGCGAAGTGCCGAGCGACCTGAAGGAGCTGCAACGTCTGCCCGGCGTGGGACGCAAGACGGCCAATGTCGTGGGCGCCGTGATCTGGCAGAAGGAGGTGATGCCCGTCGATACCCACGTATTCCGGGTCTCGAACCGCATCGGACTCACGAACCGGTCGAAAACACCCTTGCAGACCGAGCTTACTCTCGAAAGACAGATCCCTTCGCACCTGCTGCCGACGGCCCACCATTGGCTGATTCTTCACGGCCGCTACGTCTGTACGGCGCGTGCCCCCAAATGTGCCGAGTGCGGTATTTCGACCTGGTGCCGCAAATATGCCGAAGACAACAAACGATCTAAAACCGAATGATTATGAAGCGATTTTGCCATGCGATTCTCGCTTGCGGAGTGTTTGCCGCGATAGTTGCGGCCGTCTCGTGTACCAAGGATGCGACCGGCGGCGGAGGCGGTGGTTACGACGGAGAGCCGGAGGTGAATCACGATATGGACGGCATCCTGCGGCGCAACTACTTGTGGAACGAGGAGTATGCGACACTTTCGCCCGATTTCGGCCTGCCTTACGACGAGTTTCTCGACGGCGTGCTTATGCGTATGAGAACCAACGACCTGGACAAGAAGTTCCGTAACGGGAGATGGCAGCTCTATTCCAACATCCAGCGCCTCTCTCCGGTGAGCCGGACGGCCTTGTCTGCGGATATCGACAGTCAGTTCCCGAAGGAGCCCGTTTACGGGTTCGGCATCGTTTCTCTGGCGATTATCTCATATACCGATAATGGCGGTGCGGAAACGGGGCAGTACGGTTTTGCCGTTATGGCCGTGTACCCCGACTCTCCGATGGCCAGGGCCGGCCTCGGACGCGGAACGATCATCAACCAGGTCGATGGACAGTGGATCACTGCCGGGAACTTGAATACGGTCTATTCCAAACTGCTCGCACCGAACGGCGCCGCGACGCTCTCCGTGGCGGATAATCAGGGCGGTTTCGGCGTGTCGGAGCATAAGCTGACGGCGGAGTTGATATACGAGAACCCGGTGCTGTACCACGACGTGCTCGAGTACGGGGAGCACAAGATCGGTTACCTGGTGTACGCCAGCTTCGATGCGGCTTTCGACGGGGAGTTGCTGGATGCGCTGCAAGCGTTCAAGGACGCGGGTATCAACGACCTGATCCTCGACCTGCGTCTGAACGGTGGAGGATACGTGATGTCTTCCCGGATGCTCGCCTCCTGCATTGCCGGTGCCCGGTGCGAAGGGCAGGTGTTCCAGTATTACCGTTATAACGATACGCGTATGGCCTCTCCTGAAATGATGGCGGCGGAGACCGGGCAGGCTTACGACGAGTCGAAAGGGCGTTTTTACGAGGAGTTCATCTACGGCGATTACCGGGGAGCCGACCTGCGCGGATATGCGCTGAATCTTCCGCGGCTGTATGTCATCGTCTCTTCCGGCACGGCTTCGGCGAGCGAAGCCGTTGTCAATGCTTTGCGGGGAATCGGACTCGAAGTGGTGCTGGTCGGGCAGAAGACCAACGGTAAAAATGTGGGGATGGAGGGTGTCTATCTGGAGGATGGAGCGTACGAATACCTCTTCATGCCGGTTTCTTTCCAGGGATATAACGCCCGGCTCGAAACGGTGGACCCGAACGGTCTTGCGCCGGATGCCTTGAAGGCTGATTGGAACAACGGGTACGAGGAGTTCGGCAGTTTGGACGACGACTGTCTTGAGTATGCGGTGACGAGCATCACCGGGCAATCCGTCCGCTCTTCCGAGTCCGCAGCGCAGAGGAGACCGGGCGTGCGGTTGGTCGAAGGCCTCTCTTTGCCCGAAATATCCTGTCGGCCGGAGGGTATGATCCTGCTGCCGCCGGACGCTGTCCGGAAAGATTGAACATCCGCTCCACGATCGGTTTCGGAACGGAGAAACGCCCCGGAACGGGTGCGGATTTGATATTTAACGGATAAAATCGTATCTTTGCATCAATGATGGTTTCCCAAGAAGATATAGAACGGCTGCGCGAATTGCTTGCCCGGCCTGCGCAGAATATCGTGATCGTGTCGCACACGAATCCCGACGGGGATGCCGTGGGCTCTTCGCTGGCGTGGCGCGAGGCGTTGCTGGAGATGGGGCATCGCGTCACTTGTATCGTGCCCAACAAATACCCCTATTTTTTGGACTGGATGACGGGTATCGAGAACCTGGTGCTTTTCAAGACGGATGAAGCGGGAGTCGCCCGCCGTGCGGTGGAGGAGTCGGACCTGATCTTTTTCCTGGACTTCAACGCCGTATCCCGTCTGGAGGGGTTGAGCGAGGTGGTCGAATCCAATACGACGGCCAGGAGAATCCTGATCGACCATCATCTGTCGCCGGGACCCGGTTTCGATCTGATGTTTTCCTGTACCGGTTCGTCGAGCACCTCTTTCCTGATCTATCGGATCCTCGAAAAGATGCTGGGCACGCAGGCGATTACGCGGAGTATGGCCGAGTCGTTGTACGTGGGTATGATGACCGATACGGGGAACTTTTCGTTTTCGTTCCTGACGCCGGAGTTGTACCGGGCCGTCGCGGTGCTGGTCGAAACGGGCATCGACATTCCCATGATCCACAACAATGTCTATAACGCCTTCACCGAGGGCCGTGCCCGGCTGTTCGGCTATGCGATCAACCGCAAGATGGAGGTGATCCACGACGGTGCGGTCGCCTATATGTCGCTTTTGGAGAGCGAGATGCGCCGGTTTCAGTTCCAGCCCGGCGACAGCGAGGGGTTCGTGAATTACGCTCTTACGATCAAGTCGATGAAAATGTCGGCGATTTTCATTGCCACGCATAAATTCATTCGGGTGTCGCTTCGTTCGCGGGGCGGGGTGGACGTGGATCTTTTCGCCCGCAAGTATTTCAACGGCGGCGGCCACCGCAATGCGGCCGGGGGCAAGTCTTTCATGACGATGCGGGAAACCATCGAGCATTTCAAACGATCCGTAGCCGAGTTCGCTGCCCAGGGCGGTTTGGATTAGGTCGCTATGGACGATTTCCGCTTGCGGGTTTTCATTACGGCGGCCAAAACCCTCAATTTCACCAAATGCGCCGAGCAGCTTTTCATTTCGCAGCCCGCTGTGAGCAAGCATATCGGCGAACTCGAATCCCGCTATAAGGTACAGCTTTTCGAGCGCAGCGGCAGCCGTCTGGCGCTGACCGAAGCCGGGCGTGTCATGCTGGAGCATGCCGAACGCATTGCCGACGGCTACCGCCGTCTGCAGTACGAGATGGATCTTTTCACCGACCGGCTGGGCGGCGAACTGAAGGTGGGAGCCAGTACGACCATCGCCCAGTATGTTCTGCCGCAGGTGCTGGCCCGTTTTACGGCCCGGTTTCCCGATGTGAAGGTTTCGCTCGCGTCTGGCAACAGCGAGCAGGTCGAGGCGGCCCTCGCGCGTCACGATACCGATTTGGGGCTGGTCGAAAGCAGCGCCCGGCATCCGGGGTTTCATTACGAACCGTTCATTCCCGACGAACTGGTGCTGATCGCTTCCACGAAAGGCCGGTACGGCCGCTGCGACCAGGTTACGCTTGCGGAGTTGCAGACGGTGCCCCTGGTGCTGCGTGAAAGCGGTTCGGGAACCCTCGAAGTGATTTCGAAATACCTCGCGGCGGCGGATGTACGACTCGCTTCGTTGCGTGTAGTGATGCAACTGGGCAGTACCGAGAGCATCAAGAGTTTCGTGCGCAACAGCGACGCCATGGCCATCGTGTCGGTGGCGTCGATCGTCGATGAGCTGCGCAGCGGCGAGCTCCGCATCATCGACATCGAGGGCTGTACGATCCGGCGGGAGTTTTCGTTCTGCTGGCCCGAAGGACGCAGCGATGCCTTGGCCGCACGTTTCGTGGAGTTCGCCCGCCATACGGCCTGATCCTTCGCGGCGCTTCTGCGATATTTTGCAGGCCGTTTTCGGCTGTGGGATCGCCGCCGGATCCGTTCGGGTACTCGAGAATGCGGTGGCCTGTCATCGGAAACCATTGGTCGTTTATCCGTGGTCTGTGTCTGTAATGTTGCTCCGCCCTAAATTCCTTACTCGGAGGGGATTCGGAACACTGCATCTCCGAGGAGGTATGCTAAAGTATGTAATCACGTTTTATCTATGGAAACCGATTTGAAATTCAGACCTTTCCGATCGCCTGCCGACCCGGGTTGGGACGAGGCGTGGGCGATCTATCAGAACTCTTTCCCCCAGAAGGAGATCCGTTCGCTGGAAGACCATCTGCAAGCTCTTTCCGATCCGCACTATACGGCCGACGGCATCTGGTCGGACGGCCGGTTGATAGGCATTCTTTATTACTGGACGGCTCCGGAATATGTCTATATCGAGCATTTGGCCATTTCGCCCGACCTGCGCGGTGCCAATATGGGCAGCCGGGTATTGGAGGCTTTTTGCCGGAAGGCCGGACGCATCGTGCTGGAAATCGATCCGCCGGAGACGGAAATCGCCGTTCGCCGCCTTCGATTTTACGAGCGGCTGGGGTTCGTGCGCAACGATTATCATTATGTACATCCGTCGTTCCAGCGTCCCTATGAGCCGCACCAGTTGGTGCTGATGAGCTATCCGAAGGCTATGACTGACGAGGAGTGCCGCAGTTTCGAACGCTTCGTCCGCGATCCGGTCCTTCGTTATTCCTGTCATGGAAAGAAGGAGTAATACCTTTAGAATATAATCAGGTAATAATGGAAACAGCCCGAAGATCGAAAGTCTTCGGGCTGTTTTATGGTGATCGGATGCTGCCTACAAGAGCAAGATCACGGCGAGCGATGCGACCGAGATGACGGCCCAGAGGATGATGCCCAGCACCAGCGGCTTGAGGCCTACCTTGCGGATTACCTCTATGGAGAGTCCTCCGCCGATCAGGAACAGCGTGGCCGAAAGTCCGCAGCGGGCGGCGACCGAAATGCCGTGCGTGAGCTGGGTCGGCAGGTTGCAGTAGGTGTTTACGAGCATGGCAACGACGAACCAGAAGATGAACCAGGGGATCTGGATCTTCTTGCCTTTCTGACGGAAGATCAGGGCCGACACCAGCGACAGGGGGATGATCCACAGGGCGCGGGTGAGTTTGACGGTCGTGGCTACCTTGAGCGCCTCCTCGCCGTAGGCGGCACCGGCGCCGACGACCGAACTGGTGTCGTGGATGGCGATCGCGGCCCAGGTTCCGAACTGGGTCTGCCCCATGCCGAGCCAATGCCCGATGACGGGGAATACGAAGAGGGCGACGGCGTTGAGAATGAAGATCGTGGCCAGTGACAGCGAAGTTTGGTTCTCGTCGGCATCGATAACGGGTGCGACCGCCGCGATGGCGCTGCCGCCGCAGATCGCCGTGCCCGACGAGATCAGGTAGCTGTTTTTGCGGTCGATGCGCAGCAGGCGTCCCAGCACTACGCCGACGATCATTACCGTGACTACCGAAACCACCGTGAAGGTCATGCCTTCGCGCCCGGCGGCCAGCGATTCGTGGAAGTTCATGCCGAATCCCAGTCCGACGACGCAGTATTGCAGCAATTTTTTCGAAGCCTTCTTGCTCCAGACCGGAAATGGATTGCCGAGGGTCAGGGCGAAGAGAATGCCCGCGAAGAGCGTGACGACGGGCGAACAGAAGAGCGAACCTATGAGCAGTCCGGCAAAAAGGATTTGGCGCCAGTTGAGCTTTGCGGATTGCATGGATTTCGTGAGTTGCAGCGGTTTCATACGGTGCTAATAACTTTTTGTAAACGATGCTGCAAATATACAGGCTTTATCCCCTTGAAACAACGGGGAAAAAGTTATGTCGTATAACTAAAAGTTATTGTTGCTGTCGCTGCGATGACGGATCCGCTCCCGTTACCGGTAATTTCGGATCAGGTCGCGGAAATAGGCGATCATTCGTCCGTAGTTCTCGAGCGAGATCGATTCGTTTTCGTTGTGGATCGTACCCTGTTCCTGTTCGGTAAGGAGTACCGGCATGAAACGATATACGTTCGGACTCACCGCCTCGTATTTGTAGGCGTCCGTGCCGCCGAGCGTCAGGTAGGGCGTTACGATCGTACCCGGGTAGAGCCCGGCGAGCGAGGTGCGGATCATTTCGAAGGCGTGGACATCGTCCGGGGAGATTTGCGACGGTTCGCGGGTCGAGAGTTCCTCGATCCGGACGTCGTATCCGTTGCAGATATTTTCGACATGCCGCTTCACCTGGGCCGTCGTGTTGCCCGGCAGCAGGCGGAAATTGACCGTGACTTCGGCTTCCGAAGCCAGTACGTTGGCCGCGTCGCTGCCCCGGGCCATGGTGATGGCGGTGGTGGTGCGTACCAGGGCATTGGTGGCCGGGTTGCTTTCGAACGAGCGGAGCAGCGGACTCTCCAGCAGCCAGCGGTTAGCGATCGCGGTGCGCTGGGCGACTCCCATCGAGCCGCCGATCCGATCGAGGAAAGCTATGACCGGAGCTGTCAGGAAGGCGGGCATCTGCTCCCGGTTGAGTTGTTCGATGATCTCGGCCGCCAGTACGAGCGATCCTTTTTCCGGCGGCATCGAAGAGTGACCTCCGGTGCCCCGGACCGTGATTCGGATCGTGCTGAATCCCTTTTCGGCCGTTCCTACGAGGGCAGCCGTACGTTGGATTCCTCCCAGCCCGGGGGCGATGATGATGCCGCCTTCGTCATAGACGGCGTCGAAAGCGATGCCCTGTTCTTCGAAATAGCGGGCGATCTTCAGGGCACCCTGCGTGCCGCCGGTTTCCTCGTCGAATCCGAGGGCGATCCACACGTCCCGCTCCGGGCGGAATCCCTCCGCAAGCAGCGAGTCGGTCGCTTCGAGGATCGAGAACAGCATGCCTTTCATGTCGAGCGTGCCGCGCCCGTAGATCCGTCCGTCGGCTACGGCGCCGGAGAAGGGTGGGTAGTCCCAGCCCGGAAGGGGTGCATCGGGAGCCGACGGGTCGTAATTGAGCACGGGAACCACGTCGTAGTGGGAACAGAGCAGGATCGGGGGCAGGGCCGGGTTCTTGCCGGGCCAGCGGAATACAAGCCCGTATTCGTTGATCGTCAGAGTATCCAACTGACTGTAAATCGCGGGATATGCCTGCGGCAGATAGGCTTTGAAGGCTTGGAACGGATTGTCGTCCGTCCGGTCGATCGCATCGCTTACGGTCGGAATCCGGATTCCGCCGGCCAATCGTTCGACGGCCTGGGCGGACGGTTCGACGCTCCGGGGAGGCCCGTCCGGACCGGTGGTGCGGATGAAGGGATAGGTCGCGGTGCGGACTATCACTACGGTGCAGAGTACGAGGAGCGACACGGCGGCGATGCCCGTCAGGAGCCAGATTATTTTCTTTTCTTTTTTCATGGAAGCGGTAGGTTAATATAGGTCCGATCGTCCGGTTTACGTGCAATTAATCTGCCATACGGAAATTTTTTCGAATTTATTTTCGCCCTTACAGGGCCTTCCGGAGGCGTTTTTCGGGGGGGGATTTTGTCGGGAAAAAGCGGTTGGGAAAGCGAAATTTTTTCCATATCCTTATATCGTTGAGCTTCGGTGGAGAAGTTCTGGCCGGAATGCTATCGGGTTGCGGTGAGTTTGTAAGAGTCTTTTGGGCGGGATCGGAATCAACTTATTAAATTAAATAAATTCGATTATGAAAGTACGTGTCTATTTATCAGTAGGAGCCTTGCTCCTGTTCTTGGCTCCGCTGGGCTGTTCCGACAAGGCAGAAAGTCCGGCACCGGAAACTCCGCCGGAAGAACAGCCCACGCCGGAGCCGGAACCAGAAAAGCCGGAGTTCGTGGATGCGAATATGTCGATGGAAGAATTGATGAAAACAGAAGATCCAGACCGTAATTATCGTTTAGTTAGTTATAGAGATGACACGTGTGCTATGTATTCTTTCTTCGACCCTATGACCGAATTGCAACGCGGTACGCCGCGCGACCAATTGCAGTGGGTATCCGAAAAGGTGGACGGAAACAGCGTTTGCTGGACTTATCGTATCACCAACGGAGACCACGACGAAGCCGTGCGTCAGATACTCGAACGCTGGGCCGAAAAAGAAGACGAGGAAGAATAACCGGATTACGATCAGGGAAAAGGATGTTTTCCTCTAAATGTCGTTGCGAGACAGATCGAATCCGACGGTCGCTTATTCGCGGCCTGCGGCTACGTTTATAATTCTGCACTTTCCCTGCGTTCTCTTCTCGGAGGGGGGCTTGGGGTGCATAGCGTCCCAAGCGGTCATGAAGTATGCAATCACGATCAGGAAAAATAAAACCGGTTTAGAAATTATTCTAAACCGGTTTGTTGTGCCCAGGACGAGACTCGAACTCACACGGGCTAATGCCCACCACCCCCTCAAAGTGGCGTGTCTGCCGTTCCACCACGACCGCGTCTTTGGGATAAAGTTCATAAATAAAAATGGTGCGGTAGAGAGGATTTGAACCTCCACGGGGTCTCCCCCACTAGCTCCTGAGGCTAGCGCGTCTGCCGTTCCGCCACTACCGCATGCTTTATTCACTTCGTTGCTGTCATAAGCAACATAGATATAATAGCATACTCTGACGCGTTCGTCAAGTAACCTTGCGAAAAAATTTATAAAATCTTCTTTTGCTATTATTTGATCTTATCCTTATAAAGCAGATAATATTTATCCCTATCCTGCATAACCTTAGCTACATATTCACGGGTATCAGGGTAAGGAATAGATTTTATATCATTGAAATTATAGTCCCAGCCGTTTTCCTGCATCCATTCATGCGTCTGTCCGCGCCCCGCATTGTAGGCCACCATCAGCAGTACCAGGTTATGCTGAAATTCGTGCTCCAGCTCACCTACGTACCAGCAGCCCATGCGGATATTTTTTCTCGTCTGGTACAAATCACTGTCCTGATATGCTTCTCCGTAAAATTTATCATTTGAAATACCAGCTGCAATTCGGAAGTCCAACGTCCTGTTTCCGGCATAATCTGCATCAGGCCTACTGCTCCGACTTTGGAAACAGCATCATGCTTGAAGTTGCTTTCATTTTTGATAATGGCAGCAACCAAAAAAGGATCTACATTATTTTTCTTACTGTAGGTCACAATATCCTGCTGATAATCCCACATATAAACGAAGCGCATCTGCACAGTATCGCTGCTCCAGACCTTCCAGACGCCGAAGCCTATGACAAGCAGCACGCCAAACAGCAGCAGCCAGCTATGCAGACGCCCGGACTTCTTGCGCCGTCTGCTGCGGGCCTTGCGGTTAACCTTCACGCTCATTGCCTAAAAGCAGCTCCAGCTGCGAATGCACAGCCTGCATGGTTTCCGCCTGACTGCCACTGTTATCCAATACTACATCGGCATATTTTTTCTTTTCCGCCAAGGACATCTGCGCTTCAATGCGCGCATTCACCTCGTCCGCAGTCATGCCGCTGCGCAGCATTGCTCTTTCCACCTGCTGCTGACGGCTGACAGATACCAGCCATACGCTGTCCACATTCTTATGCCAGCCGCATTCAATCAGCAGAGGCACATCCAGCACCGCTGCCTTATGTCCCTGTTTGCTGCTTGCAGCCAAAAAGCTTTCTGCCTGCTGCCAGACTATTTTATGGATAATCGCCTCCACTGCCTTCAGCGCTTCCTTGTCATGAAAAATGCGCTCGGCAACCTTGGCTCTGTCAAGCGTTCCTTCCTCGCTCAGATATTCCTTGCCCAATACGGCAATCACCTGCGCCAGGCCTTCGCTGCCTGCAGCTACTGCCAGACGTGCTTCGGCATCCGCATCAAAAACAGGCAGTCCCAGGCTACGCAGCTCTGCCGAAACTGTACTTTTACCGGAAGCAATGCCTCCCGTCAAACCTATTGTTATCATTATTCTCCACTCCTACTTTTGGCAATGCTCACAATAAACCGTGCCTCTGCCGCCGACCTTGGTTGTCTGCAACAGCGCACCGCATTTTTTACAGGGCTTGCCGCCTCGGCCGTATACCAGCAGATGATTCTGGTTATCGCCCTTATTTCCTTCGCCGTCCTTATAATCACGGAAGGTTGTACCGCGATTTTTGATGCCCTGCGCGATTACCGCATTGACTGCCTCACACAAGCGCCCTACCTCAGCAGCGCTCAGGCTGCAGGCTTTGCGCATAGGCAGAATGCTGGACAGAGCCAGACATTCATCGGCATAGATATTGCCAAGGCCGGCAATAATCTGCTGATCCAGAATAAAGCTTTTGATAGCCTTCTTGCTTTTTTGCGCCAACGGCAGCAGATATGCGTCATTAAAGCCCTCGCTCAGCGGCTCCGGTCCCAGCGTTTCAAAGCCTTCAATATATGTATCGTTATCGGTTACCAGATACAGCGTACCGAAAGTACGGATATCCGTAAACCACATCGTCACGTCATCGGAAAGCGTGAACTTGATTTTAGCATAAGCCGGTGCAGGTGCGGCGGACGGCTGCGCCAACAGCGCGCCTGTCATGCGCAGATGCACTATCAGCTGCTGCTTCGGTGCTGTCTGCAGCACAAGATATTTACCGCGTCGGCCCACGCTGCTGATAGTTTTGCCCACCAGTCCTTTGATAAAGGCATCAGGCTGAGGATATTTTATCAATCGCTCCAAATATATTTCTACTGCTAAAATTTTCTTTCCTTCTATATGAGGCGCAAGTGTTTTACGCACCTGCTCCACCTCAGGCATTTCCGGCACAGGTCTTCCCCTCTTTCCGTAAATTATCCGTTATTTTGTTTCCGCCCAGTCACGACCGCAATTAACATCGGCCAGCAGCGGAATATCCAGTGACGCAGCACCTTCCATGGCTGTTCGCACCAGCTGCGCTACCTGCTCCTTCTCATCCTCAGTAACTTCCAGCACCAGCTCATCGTGTACCTGTAGCAGGATTCTGCTCTTGCACTGCGCCTTATCCAGCTCGCGCTGCACGGCAATCATAGCCTTCTTCATAATATCTGCGGCAGTTCCCTGAATCGGTGTGTTGATAGCGGTACGCTCCGCAAAGCTGCGCAGATTAAAATTACTGCTGCGGATTTCCGGCAGATAACGTCTGCGTCCCATCAGCGTGCTGACATAGCCTTGCTCACGTGCCTTGGCTACAATATCTTCCATATATTTTTTTACACCGGTATAGCGTTCAAAGTAGCTGTCAATATAGCCTGCTGCCTCCTTGCGGCCGACATCAAGCTGTTTGGCCAGACCAAAATCGCTGATACCGTAAACAATGCCGAAGTTAACAGCCTTCGCACGGCTGCGCATTTCGGGCGTTACCTCCTCAAGCGGCACACCGAAAACCTCGGCGGCAGTGCGGGCATGGATATCCTGACCATGGCGGAAGGCCTCCAAAAGCAGCTCGTCCTGCGCAATGCAGGCCAGAATACGCAGCTCAACCTGCGAATAATCACAGCTCATCAAAAGGTCATAGCCTGCTCCCGGAACAAAAATACGGCGAATCTGTCTGCCCTCCTCCGTGCGTGCAGGAATGTTCTGCAGGTTAGGATCAGTGCTGGACAAACGGCCTGTTACCGTTACAGTCTGCTGGAAGTGCGTATGAATGCGTCCCGTTTTGGGATTAATCAGCGGCTGCAGTCCTTCCAGATAGGTAGACTGCAGCTTCGCCAGCTTGCGATGCTCCAGAATGGTAGCAATCAGCGGATGCTTGCCCTCCAGTGCTTCCAACACCTTGGCATCGGTAGAATAGCCTGTTTTTGTCTTCTTGATTACCGGCAGCTGCAGTCGTTCAAACAAAATCACTCCCAATTGCTTAGGAGATTTTAGGTTAAATGCTTCGCCTGCCTGCTCCTGCGCCAACGCCTCCAGCTTGGCAATACGATGACCCATATCCTCGCTTAATTGCAGCAAAAGCTCCTTGTCCGGCGTAATACCGGCAAACTCCATCTGCGCCAGCACCGGTGCCAACGGCAGCTCAAATTCCTCATACAGCTTGAGCTGCTGCTGTTCAGCCAACAGTCCGCGCAGCTTAGATGCGAGCTGCTGCAGATTTTCGCAAGGCGTTGCCAGTACTCCCGGCAGATTGCGGCGGCTCAAATCTTCGAGGCTGTAGGAGCTGTGCCCGGGGTCGGCAACGTAGCCTGCCAAAGCTACATCATCAACTATTCCCTGCACCTTCACCTTGTGGCACAGGCAGCATTTATAAAGCTCCTTGCTGTCTATCGTTATCTTTTTGCTGTCCGCATCTGCCAGCCAGCTGTCGAATTTATCCCAACAGCCGCTCTGCGCGTCCAGCACATAAATTTTATCATCAACCAAAATTTCGGCGCTGCTGAAATACAGCTCCGGCAGCTGTCCTGCTACCTGCGCATGCACAGCAACAGGCTGCTTTGCTTTAGCCAATGCACCAAAGAGCTCCTCTGCCAGCTGCGGCGTATTTACTGCCACCTGCGACAAGTCTTCCTGCTCAACAGCTTCTCCGAAAAGGTCAAAGCTGTCCTGCGTACCGCCAAGTACCGCGGCAAAGCGCTCGTACATATTGCGGAACTCCAAATCCTGCAGCAGGGTGCGTGCTTCCTCCTTCATCGGCTGCAGCTCGTAGGTCTGCACAGCGGTATCAACCGGTGCTTCCGTGCAGATTGTTGCCAACTGCTTCGACAGCAATGCAGATTCCTTATTGTCCGTCAGCTTCGTCTTTAACGATTTGCCGGAAACCTTCTCGATATTATCCAGCACCGTTTCCACATTGCCGTATTCCTTAATCAGCTTCATCGCTGTTTTAGGACCTACGCCCGGCACGCCGGGAATATTATCCGAGGTATCGCCCATCAGGCCCTTCAGCTCAATCAGCTGCTTAGGCTGCAGGCCCTCGTAATTGGCGGCAAATTCCGCCTCATCAAAAACTTGAATATCGCTGATGCCGCGCTTGGTATAAAAAACCTTGGTGCGCTTATCAATAAGCTGCAGCTCATCGCGGTCACCGGTAACAATGATAACCTCAACCTCCGGCGGTGCCTGCACAGCAAAGGTACCGATAATATCATCGGCCTCATAATCATCCAGCTCCAGCGTGCGTATTCCCATGCATTCCAAAACCTTCATCGCCAAAGGAAACTGCTCGCTCAGCTCGCTCGGAGTAGGCTTACGCTGCGCCTTGTACTCCGCATACAGCTTGCTGCGGAAGGTTTTGCGCGATTTATCAAAGGCAACAGCCATATAACGTGGCTTCACCTCATCCAAAAGCTTCAGCAGCATATTGCACAGTCCGTACACTGCTCCCGTATGGATACCCTGACGCGTAGTCAGCGGCGGCAAAGCAAAAAACGCTCTATGTATTAAGCTGCTGCCATCTATTACTAAAAATTTATCTGCCATAACTGCTCCTCCTCTATGCCGCTCACATAGAATAAACATTAATGTAATTATTATATCATAGCGAGGCAAGAAAATATGTAACTAAAATGTAAGAAAGGCTAAACTTCGGCATAAGCTGCTGCATTGATATCCATGCAATATAAAAGCGCAGAACTGTCTGCATGCCGTGTTCTGCGCTGAGCTTTCGTTTAAAAATATATTTTTTCTACCGGATAATAGTCGTGCAGTATTTTCCTTAAAAGTGAAAAATCATCTGATTTAAACTTCACCAGAGAATACTTAGTTTGAATATAATCTATAAAATCCTGTAAATTATTACATTTAATATAATGCTCCTGGGAATCATCCCTGATATATTTGCCGATTACATCATTGATAAGCTTAATCGTTTCCGGAGAAACGTCCGCATCCGGCACGAGATATAATTGCGAAATAATATTATTGAAGCTGTAGGCCATAGGTTTATGCCAACGGCTTTGCGACAGCATAAACAGACGGGCAAAGGCGATAAGATTACGCAAGCTTTGGTTGGCACGATGTACATTGCCTTCCTTTTTACCTTCCTGCTCAAACGCAGTCAGCTTCGGCGGCACTGCCATATCCCAGCATTGGAGCAGCTTGAGTCCTCTTTTTTCGGGAAAAACCGGATAATAGACAATTCTCTTTTCCAAATCGCATACTTTAAGCATAATAATATCATCCTTCAAAAAGCGATCGCTGCCATCAGAATTATAAACAAAACTCCATGGCGGAAGCTCCTCATATGCCTCTACCTGAACGCGGTGTTTATTGTTCATTCCTATGGCTGCCGCCAGGCTCTCACAATAAGTTTTTTGAAAAGCAATGATTTCCTTAGTGCTTGCATCTCTGCACTTATACATTGCATCATCCCTTCCTTAATCAAATTAATTGTTTACCTTACTTCTTCCAGGCCTTTTTAAGGCTTCTCTCCTTTCCCTGATTGTAAGAACACTCTATTTATACTCATTGGTCTGGTATAAATTCATAATTCTTTCTATTCTGATTTTTGTTTTTATTCGCAAAATTTGTCGCTATTTTTTACGGCTATTTGAGTTTTGTAAATCACAAATAGCCGTAGTAAATTTTCGTTCCCGGAGTTTTTTATCAACTGCTCTTTATGTGCATAATTATACTATACTGCATTATTTTTGTCTAGTATTTTTTGAAAATTTATCCATTTTTCTTTTAATCTCTAATCGCTGTTTGTAGCATTCTTAAAATTTTTCTTATTGAAATTGAATATCAAATCTACCGTTTTCTATTCTTCATCCGTACGCTCATTCATTCCGGCACAAAGCATCGTAAGTCCGCCCAAGGTCCAAAATAAAAGACCCATCTGGGTATTAAAATAAACATGGTCAGTAAAGCCGCCAATGATAATCCCCACTGTTGCCAGCACATAACCGCGTCCCATAGCCTTCAGCCACAAGCTGCGTCCATGATATGCCAGCTTCCAGCCTGCAGGCAGAAAAATGCCGAACCAGATAACAAGAAAGGCCAGCAAACCATGCGCTCCAAGCTCCGCCCAGATATTCAAGAAGATATTGTGGCAGTGGTACATGATAACGTTCTTGTCCGCCAGATAAAAATTATACGTCGGATATACAAAACGATAGCCATACCAGCCTACGCCCAAAGGAAATTCCTCAATAATCCACTTGGTACTCTTCAAATAAGCCATGCGCAGAGCAATAGAGGTATCACCGCCGTAACCGCCGCGGATAGATTCCAGACGCTGCAGCACCGCCTGACCGCCAAGCGCCAGAGCCGCCGCACCGCCGCCAAGGACAGGAATAAAAGCCTTACGGCAGAACAGCACGCAGAACGCCAGCAGCATCACAGCGCAGGCTACCCAGTTACCGCGTGAATATGTATAAAGCAGGCAGACTGCTGCCAAAAGTCCCGTAACAAGAAACGCCAGACGCCATTTTTTATACGCCTTAGTCTGATTGAAAAAGGCTGTACTGTAAGCAACAACCAGCACAAGATAGCCTGCCAGGATATTGGGGTTAACCAGCGTAGAGAAAACGCGCACCTTCAAATCAGGGAACTGCGCCGGATCCACCCAGATGCCCTCAGCCGTGACACCGAAAATCTTCTGCGCAATACCGATGGCACTCACTAGCAGCGATACGCCTAAAAAAGCACCGATGAGCTGCAACGGACGCGGCAAAATGCCGAAGCGCTGCCATACAAGCGCAAATTTTTGCTTAGCGTCAGCATTTTTCCAAGCCTCGCTTTTCGTCAACGGCTCAGCCTCGCACGCAGTCAGATGTGCCCTGTCCTGCTCACTGCTGCGGCCGTAACGCAACAGCACAAAAAATAGCGCCGCATACTGGCCCACAACATATACCAAATTCCAGAAGGATAAAAATCTGTCCAAGGAAAAATATACCGAAACAACCGCAATCAGCAGCAGTGCATAAAACGCTCCCTGCTGCCACGGCTTCAGCACATTCTCCTGCTGCGGACGTCCCTTAACATGCGACACAATCACAGCACCGATAAAGGTCATCGCCACACAGAAGGAGGTGAACTCCTGCTCCAGAGGAATAACCGCCACAGTAAACAGCAGCATATACCATATTTTATTTTCGAGATAATTTGCCAGTTTTGTCATGATGCACCCTAACAAAAAATTCTATTTTCTTAAACAAGCCATTAATATATCGCAGCGCAGCATTTAATTGCAACGCAGATACTCGTTACCGAAGTCAATAAACCTCAATATCGCCTTCAGTTCATCGCACGCTTATCCGCCAGCAACATCTTCTTAAACTCGCCCACCAGATACAGGCTGCCGCAAACGCACACAACACCGTCAGTGCCTGCTCCGCTGATAGCAGCATCATACGCCGTAGCAAGATCAGCCTCCGCCACAGCATTGCTGCCCACCAGCTTCGCCAAATCCGCAGCCTCCGCAGCACGCGCACCCTCATCAGCACGCACGGTGTAAACAACATCATCCTGCTTAATCAGCGTTTTGATAACACCGCTCATATCCTTGTCACCCATCATGCCAAAGACAAACTGCACCTGCTTGCCGGGATAGTACTTATCCAAAGCATTACGCAGAGCCTTGGCACCGTCAGGATTGTGCGCACCGTCCAGAATAATATCCGGATTCTTATGAATGCGCTCCAAGCGTCCCGGCCAAACGGTATTAGCCACGCCCACATGCAGTGCCAGCTCGTTAATGCGGTCATCCTGCTTGCTCACCAGCTTGGCAGCAACAATCGCTACGCTGGTATTCTTAATCTGGTGCTCGCCCGGCAGCTTGATTTCATAATCGGAATGATAAAAATCACCTGCATGCAGAGTAAAGGTCTGGCCCTCCATCGAGCTTTTTACCTCCGTGCCGTGAAAAGCCTTGCCGTAAAGATAAACAGGCGCTTCCTTAAACATAGCCAGACTTACAATAGGACCAAGAGCTTCATTGCCTTCGGCAGCGGTAACCAGAGGCACCTTCTCCTTGATAATGCCTGCCTTCTGCATAGCAATGCGCTCCAAAGTTTTGCCGCAGCGGTCAGTATGGTCCAGCGCAACATTGGTAATAACGCTGACCACCGGCGTAATTACGTTGGTAGAATCCCACAGGCCGCCCATGCCTACCTCAATAACAGCATAATCAACCTTCTGCAGATAAAAATATAAAAATGCTGCAGCAGTCAGAATCTCAAACTGCGTCGGCTGCTCGCACACGCCCTTTTTGACAACGCTGTCGGCAGCAACCTTTACCGCAGTAATCGCCGTAGCAAAATCCTCGTCGCTGATATCCTTGCCGTTGAGGTTAATGCGTTCGTTATACTTCACCAGATGTGGGGAAGTAAACTTGCCCACCTTCAGGTTTGCTGCCAGCAGAATATTCGTAATCATGCTGGTAACAGAGCCTTTACCGTTAGTGCCGGTTACATGCACTGTTTTAATCTTTTGCTCCGGGTTTCCCAGCTCCCGCAAAAGTCCTTCAATACGCTCCATACCGAGCTTAATGCCAAATTTGCCCAGGCTGTCCAAATATGCCAGGCTTTCTGTATAATTCATTGTGCTTACGCCTCCATTAATAATTAGCTAACAGTTTATTATAACATAGTTTTGCGCACTGCGTCTTGCGAAAAGCACAAAAATAGCCGCTGCGTCCCCAAGAACGAGCGACTATTTTGCTAAGTGGATATCACCATATTTTATATGCTTATAGCAGTCCTACTGCTGCAAAGGGTCGTCCCCATATTCGTTCGGCCCCTCCGTTCCCTTGAAGAACAAAAGATAAAGGCAGAAGAAAAGATTAACCAGCGGCACAATCAAAAGCAGCATCCACCAGCCACATTTATCCAAATCATGCAAACGGCGCACGCCCATCATAATATTAGCTGCCAGCTGGAATATGCCGAGCACAAAGGCGACAATCGAAAAGAGAAGATCAAGAGCGCCGAAAGTTTCGGCTGCAAAGGTCAAAATCCCCTGCACCACAAAAAGCACCACTGACAGGAAAAAACTTCTGTAAATATAAGACTTGCGGTTCAAGCGTCCCTCAGACGTAAAGAACAGCTCCTTGAAAACAGCTTCCTTATCCGCACTGCTGTCCTTGAACAGCAGGTCCAGGCCCTCGCCAAGATTTAAAAACTTCTTGCCTGCTTTGGGCGGTGTATTATAAGCGGCAGAACCGTTATCATCCTTGCTGCCAAAACGTGCATCCGCAAACTTTTGCTGATTATCGGCAGCAAAATTATTATAGGAATTTGCCTGACTATCGGCATCATTATTTACCTGCGCAGCATCAGCCTTAGCTCCCGACTCAAAATTATCGTGGCTGTCGCCAATGCTTTTTTTATAGCTTGTATCGGCACCGGAAGCAGCACCGGCTGCACCAACAGCTCCGGCATCCGCGGCAATTCCGCCTGCTCCCTCCTGCGGCTTTTGCTCATGATCCAGCTTTTGTCCGCAATTCTCGCAAAATTTGGCACCGGGTTTAATTTCACTTCCGCAATTAGTACAGAATTTAGCCATTTTCATCGCCCCCTTTTTCTTTTATTGTAACCCAAGAAGCACTGCAATTCAAGAGAGAAAAAAGTGTACAGCGCCAAACCTTCACAGCTTGTTCGTTGTACACTTTCCTTTATATATGTTAAAATATTTTTATGGTGCTTCCATAACGGTAGGCGGTTGCCCTCTGACGTGATAAATTCAGTTTCACTGAAAATCCCGCAAGAGGGAGGTGTTACTGATGGATATACTCGAAGTTATTGCTTTGCTGAGCTTATGCATTGCTTGCATTAAATTAGGTATGGAAATCAACAAGAACGCAAAAAAATAACCGCCCAGCCTCGCAAACTGACGGTTATTTTTCATAACTAAAAGTTTTAAGGGCAACCATCTATCGGAAGCACCTTTTCTATATTTATAATAGCACAAACACAAGCTTTTGGCAAGTTTAGGCAGGCCTACCTGCCAAAGCTGCGCAAATACTCCTTCAACAAAAAGGTGCAGAAATAAGGAAACGTATAGACATTATTATTGCATCCTAGATTACCACCTACAACCTTAATGCCGAATTTTATATCCGGATACTTATCACTGTTAATCAGGGTATTCAAGGAGCGGGCCATGTTATTGGTCGCTTTAACCTCAACCGGCACAAGATTGTCAGCAGTACGCATAAAGAAATCTTCTTCCAGCGTAGAATTATCTTTTTTATAATAATACAAGCCGCAACCGGCTTTTTTTAACGCCTCTGCTGCAATATTTTCGTACAATGCGCCCTTATAGACACCTAAATTTTTATAGGCACGCAAATTCTCCTGCGCCTCATCGTCAAGCATGGCCACCAAGAGGCCAGTATCAGCCATATACAGCTTATATTTCGTTTCATCATAATTGCCCTTCAGCGGCAGCTCCGGAAAAGACAGACAGTAGCAGGCATTAATAATCCCTGCATCACACAGCCATTCTATGCAGCCACGATAATCCTTAAAACGCGCCCCCCTAGCTACCTTCGTTATCTGAAACTTTTTATTATCCTTCGCCAACTGTACAGGTATATGCTTGAATACATTCAGAATACGTGTCTGGTCCATGCCATCGGCATACTTACGTATATCCTCCTCGTAATCCGCCAACAGCTGCCTTTGTGTTTCCAGCGAACCGGCAAAAGTTCCCTTCTCTATGTATTCGCGCACCACAGCAGGCATGCCGCCTAAAATGCAGTACTCGGTAAATAATTGCATGAACACCTGCATTTCAACCTCACTAAAAGGCTTAAGCGTGCGCATATGCTCTAAAAAGCTGTCGCGCACAGATTTTTGATGTCCCTTGGCCCATAAAAATTCCTCAAAATCCAGGGAATACATTTCGTAATCTGTTTTATAGCCTACACTGTTGCTTTCAATCTTTTTGTAATTGATGCCGAGCATTGAACCACTGCAGATAACATCAAAACGGCCATCAAGTTTAAAAAATTTTAACGCTGTAGCAATTTCAGGAAAATCCTGTAATTCATCAAAGAAGATGATGGTTTTCTGCGGCTCGAATATCTTACTTGTATCCAGCAAGGAAATATTTTTTATAATCGCGTCTGTATTATAGCCATCAGCAGTAATCATCTTGTACTTGGGTTCTTCAACAAAATTTATGTAAATAACATGCTCGTAATTTGCTTCAGCAAAACGTCTGACAGATTCAGTTTTGCCTACCTGGCGAGGACCTTTAACAATCAGCGGCTTATGCTCTTTTTCCTGCTTCCACTGCATCAGATAGGTATCTATTTTTCGCTCCAGATAAGTCATGCCTTCACTCTCCTTTTGTGCTCTTTTTTCTATTATACAACGTACGCAATGCTCCTTCAACAAAAAAACGAGCCTATTTTTAGGAGTTCATTACAATTTCATGAGGATATTTTAGGGTACTGACAACAATTTCATGAGCCTATTTTGAAGTGTCGACTACAATTTCATGAGGATATTTTAAAATTCGCCAACTCAATACCGTACACATGCAAAAAAACCGTACAGCCCAAAGCCTTGTGTGGCAAGGGGTTGTACGGTTTCATCTTTCAGAACAGCTCCGGATACATACCATGAGCAAATTTTTTAATACCTTCGCCTGTTTTGATAGCACTGTTATACGTATAATTCAAGGATATACCATATACCTTGCCTTCACGAACAACCTTAAGTGATTGCAGGCCAGCATGCTGACGGAAAAAATCCGCTGCCTCCTCAGGATTACCGCCACTCTTCACAACAAAAAGCACGTCAGGATTCTCTTCGATAATAGTTTCCAAGCCTATCGTTCCCGAAGAAAAGCTGGGGACATCAGCGCCTAATTTAACGCAAATATCGCCTGCCAGCTTGGTCGAATCATAGGCAACAATGTTCTTGCCCAGCATTTCGATAATCATTACCTTAGGCTTTGGCATATTCTGCGTTTTTTCTCTGACCACAGCGATATCCTGCTGCATATCGGCAACAATTTTCTTCGCTTCCTCTTCCTTGTCAAATATTGTTCCCAAACCCAAAATAAAATCGCATTCCTGCTCCAAGGTCTCCTTTTTATTATGCGATGTAGGAGAATTGGCATTGGTGGAGACATAGGTATGAATCCCACGCTTATTCCAGAAATCCGTGCTTTTGAGCGCCTTATCTGCATAAAGCACCTGGCCGGAAATAATCAAATCAGGCTGCATGGATAAAACGTTCTCCATATTCAAGACAACGTTGCGCTGAAACTTGATTTTGTTATATCCTGCAGCATACTGTGGTTCAGGTGTATAAAAGGGGTTGCCATAACGCACCGGGCAGATAACATTCTGCTCCACGCCCAAGGCTACCAAGGTTTCATTAATCTGTTCACCTACAGCAATAACCCTTTGCGGCACCTTGTCATAATAAGAAATATTTTCACCCAAGGCATTATAATTCTGCACTCTGACATTTTTTACAGCTCTTACGCCATAGGCAGATTGAGCGTGCCCAACTGGACGGTTAGCGTTAAACGTCTGCGTCTGTGTAAAATATATGAATGCACAAATACCAAGTACTATAGCCAAGGAAGCCAAGATAAATCGTTTATTCATAAGTAAACTTCCTTGGATGCCTGGTAGCACCGCTATGTGTTCCCCAAACGATTTCTATACCATGATTACGGAAAATATCAACCAGCCTCAAAGCTTCCGGACAATACTCGTTATCATCTGTACGCGTCTTGCAGCAAATACCAACATGAATGACATCAGGCTTGATACTTAAAATTCTTTCAATCTTCTCTTCTAACCCGCTGCTATCTCCCAAGGTAAGCTTACGGCATCCATTGCAGGCCATAAACGCCACCAGTTGGATTTCTTCGTCACCATAACGCGCAAACTGCGCGATACGACTATTAAATACCTGAAAGCATGCCGCTCCGGTACAATTTTCTTCTGAGCGCAGGCAGCGTAGTATAACAATTTTCTTCAATTTATTCCCTCCAATGCTTAGGCAAATAAATAATATTCATGCGTCCTGACTCTGCATCGTAAGTAACTTTACTGTGCACACTATACATATCATAAATAAATTCTTCTGTCAATAATTCCTGCGGTGTCCCCACGCCTACTACCAGACCGTTCCTGATAGCTATCAGCCTGTCGCAGTACATAGCAGCGATATTCAAATCATGGATTGCTGCTGCAACGGTAGCATGCAAGCCTTTGACTATATCCATTATTTCCAGCTGATATTTAATATCCAGATGATTCGTCGGCTCGTCCAAAACCAGACACTCCGTCTGCTGCGCCAACGCTCTTGCCAGAATAACACGCTGCTGCTCACCGCCGCTCAGCGTAGAAAACATGCGCTTTTCAAAGCTTGCCATCCCCACTCTTGCCAAAGCGCTTCTGGCAATTTTAAAATCCTCCAGATTATCACGCTCCAGCATTTTTTTGTGCGGCGAACGCCCCATAAGCACTACATCCAGAACAGAAAAATCAAAGCTATAAAAATTATGTTGGGCAACAACTGCCAGCTTTAAAGCAGATTCGCGATAAGAAAGCTCGTCCAAATGCTTGCCATCAAAATAAATATCACCGCTGGTAGGCTTCTGCACACGATAAACGCACTTCAGGAAAGTACTTTTGCCACTGCCGTTCGGCCCTATAATACCAAGAAATTCTTTATTATGTAAAGAAAAATCAATTCCCTTCAGAATCTCCTTGTTTCCTACAAACATTTTGACTGCTTCAGCTAATATTTCCACAATCAGTTACCTCCAAAGCCATAGGTGCGTTTTACCATCAGATAAACAAAGCAGGGAGCACCAATCATCGCTACAAGAATACCAATCGGCAGCTCTGCTCCTGGAATCAGGATACGGCAGAGCGTATCAGCTACAACTAAAAAAATTGCACCGGCTAAAGCAGTCACTGGGATAAGCTTTTTATGATCTGTACCAACCAGCATTCTGATAACGTGCGGAACTATCAAACCCACAAAACCGACAGTGCCGGCAGCATAGACAACGAAACCGACAATAATAGAGCTGATTAAAAGATAAAACTGCCTGTAGACATGCAAATCTGTACCCAAGGTCAGCGCCGATTCATCACCCAACAGCATCAGGTTCAAAATACGGCTCTGGCTCCAGAAGAACAGTACAGCAACAACTACTATCGGTACAATAACTATCAAATTATCCCACTTAGCTCCGGAAAAGCTGCCCATCATCCAATAGGCGATGGTCTGCATGCCCTCCTTGTTGTTGGCAAAGTAAACAATGAAGCTGGAAAAAGCACTGCACACCGCACTGAGCGCCATACCTGCCAGCAAAAGCTTTACCGAATTACTGCGTCCGCCCAAATTAGAAATAAATAATACCAGCAGTGAAATAGCGAAGGCACCGGTAAAAGCTGCCAAGCCAATAAAGTTTTCACCCACGAATGCTCCTATCCCCAAAAGGATGGCCGCCGTCGCGCCCAAGGAAGCACCGGAGGAAATACCTAAAATATATGGATCCGCTAAGGGGTTTTTAACGATGGCCTGCATAATGACACCACTGCTCGCCAAGCCTGCGCCGACGGCAGCAGCCAAAACGATTCTCGGCAGGCGCAGCTGCCAGACAATATCATGCACAGAGCCTTTAAGCGCACCATCAAGCGAAGTGCCGCTCTGCAGCTGGCTGATGACCGCCACATAAATCTGCTCCATGGGTATTTTCACCGTACCGACAGCAAGTGCCAAAAACATAACCGCTATTAATACCAGCAGCAAAAAAACACTTACGTA
>OHDV01000194.1_pt1 | contig 33234 bp, 27 predicted proteins | sample 1567041 | NCBI WGS metagenome assembly OHDV01 (sample SAMEA3879517, study PRJEB24766) | human gut metagenome | biome: human-associated habitat; feature: feces | place: USA | collected 1985/1987
ATACAAAACTATATCCACTTAATAAAATTGCAACCGAGTTTTCGGACTGACCCAAAACAACACATCTCCTTAATGGCATTTTTCAGAACAAATATGTGCCGTTATTGTTTTCAAGACTCTCATACAACAAAACTCCTATCCCCATGAAAGATTTACTCGAAAAACTGAATATAGACCAACTTTCTGAAATGCAGGAAGAAATGGTGGAGAAAACAAAAGGAAACCCTAACTCCGACCTGCTGCTGCTCTCCCCCACTGGTTCTGGAAAGACCCTGGCTTACCTAATTTCTGCCATGCGCCACGTTGACTACAGCGACCCATCAATACAGGTGCTGGTTGTGACACCCTCACGCGAACTGGCCTTGCAGAGCAACGACCTGCTACTGAGAATGAAGTCGCCACTGCGATCACAATGCCTCATCGGCGGACACGCTACATCTGAGGACCTTCGCATCTACAAACAGCTCCAACCGCAAATCATTTTTGCAACACCAGGCAGAATCAATTTCTATCTGAAAAACAGCGCCATTGAAAGCAACGGCATCCGCCTGCTCATCATCGACGAGTTCGACAAATGTCTCGACATGGGATTCAGTGAAGAAATGAAGGAAGTGCGCAGCGCATTGCCAAAAGACATCAACACCTGGCTCATCTCGGCGACTAACGCACCATCAGATTTCGAAAAATACATATCCCTCTCCAAATCCATCACACTCAATTATCTGAAAACTGCCGACGACAAACGACTGGACACTTACATCGTTAATTCTCCACTAAAAGACAAACTGGAAACGCTGAGAGATCTGCTCATCATGCTCAACGGCGAACCAGCCATCGTTTTTGTCAGCTATCGCGAAAGCGTTGAACGCGTTTACAAATATTTGAAACAGGAACATTTCTTTGCCGAAAAATACCACGGAGGCATGGAGCAACGTGACCGTGAACGCGCACTCTATAAATTCAGAAGTGGCGGCAGCAACGTTCTGGTTTCTACAGACCTTGCAGCACGCGGACTGGACATTGCCGAAGTGAAACACATCGTTCACTACCACATACCAACGGACGAAGCGGCGTTTGAACACCGAAACGGACGCTCCACACGCTGGGAAAACCGGGGAGCTTCCTATGTCATCCTCGGACCAAAAGAACCCCTACCCGCCTTCTCCGGCATGCCAGACGCTGAGGTCATGGAAATCGTTCATTCAGAAAAAACGCCAACCGTTCCAGAATGGACCACACTCTATATCGGACGCGGAAAGAAGGAGAAAGTATCCAAGGGCGACGTGCTGGGATTCTTATGCAAAAAGGGCGGACTAAAAGGCTGTGACATCGGACGTATCGATATCGAAGCTCACTGTTCCTATGTTGCCATCAGACGAAGCAAGACAAAGTCCGTACTGAGGGCCATTTCAGGAGAAAAAATAAAAGACATGAAAACCATCATCGAACCGATGCGATAGACAATCTGAGGTATTTTCCCCCACACTGAAAAGCCACACAACAAACATCCCCGTGAAATCACTCAAGATTTTTCCATCACTAAAAAAAGAGAACATGAATAAAATCTTACGGCCATACACCTACCTGCTTTCGGTGCATGTTGCAGCCCTATTGCTGCTGTCTGTCATCAGATTGTTTTTTTACATAGCCGTCAAGGAACAGATCACAGGCGACGCTGCAGGAAACGCAAGCTGGATATGCGCTGCCTTTCTTCGCGGCCTGTGGTTCGACAATGTCATAGCATGCTACATCACAGCCTTTCCCCTATTGGCCACAAGCGTGGCAACGGCTCTCAATTTGTGGAAGAACAGATTTATCCGAGCGATAAATATTTGGTACGCTACATTCTACACATTGGTCTTTATGGCTGCAGCCAGCAACATCCCATATTTTGTCTATTTCAGCAAACCGCTCAACGCCTCCATCTGGAACTGGGCTGAATATGGCACGACAACTATGGGGATGATTTTTGGAGAAAGCGCCTATTACCCCTACATTCTGCTCTTTGTCGCTTCAACCGTCCTCTTCATTTGGTTTCTCAGACGCTTGCGCAAGAGGTTCGCTAAAACACCACAGGACATTACCACTGGCAGCATGCAGCCGTCGGCCTGCAAGCGCATTACCGCCATCGGCCTTCTGACCCTGTTTCTCGGCTCGCTCTGTTTCATCGGCATCAGAGGTCGCCTGGGCTACAACCCCATCAAAGTCAGTGCTGCTTATTTCTGCACGAACCCCGTATTGAACAACCTGGGAGTCAATGCAACCTTTGCATTGCTCAACAGCACATTAGACGACCTCCGTCCTGAAAACAAAGAACTGCATCTGATGCCACCAGAAGAAGCGCTTCGCGAGGCGCAAAGTCTCTATGGCAGAAAGGGACTGAACGGCATTTCCCCGATGGCAAGAATTGTCAAACCCGAAGGAGAAAAGACTGGGCAGAATGTGGTGGTGGTGCTCATGGAATCAATGTCGGCAAAATTCATGAGACATTTTGGCAACAAACATAATCTGACACCGCAACTCGACAGCCTTTTCAACAGTTCACTCAGTTTCGACAACTGCTACTCTGCCGGGAATCACACAAACCACGGTCTTTACGCCACGCTCTATTCTTTCCCATCTATCATGTTCCGCAACGCAATGAAAGGAACAAACATCCCGCAATATTCGGGACTGCCGACGGTTTTGAAGGAAAACGGATATGACACCATGTTTTTCATGACACACGAGAGCCAATACGACAACATGAACGCCTTCTTCCGCACCAACGGATATGACGAGATATATTCGCAGGAAAACTATCCCAAGGAGAAGGTGGTCAACCATTTCGGAGTGGCCGACGATTTTCTCTTCTCGTACGCCCTTCCCGTCTTGAGGAAACATGCTGAAAGCGGACGACCGTTTTTCGCCACACTGCTGACCATCAGCAACCACCCGCCCTACATTATCCCCGAAAGATTCAACGATCCAAAACTCACGCCGGAAGAGCAAATCGTTAAATATGCCGATGACTGCATCGGCCAATTTATAAAGAAGGCAAAGAAGGAGGCATGGGGAAAGAACACGATTTTCGTGTTTGTCGGCGACCATGGTAAACTGGTCGGAAAAGCAGACTGCGAACTACCTGAATCATTCAACCACGTTCCGCTGATTTTTCACGGCAATGGCATACAGCCAGATATCCGACACCAATTTACAGGACAGATTGACATCGCTCCGACCATCCTCGGCATGCTCCGCATTCCGTACACGCAAAACAACCTGGGGATCGACCTGCTCTCTGACACTCCACGCCCAGCGACATTCTATACTGCCGACAAAACCATTGCGGCAAGGGACGCTAACACGCTCTACGTGTTTAACGCAGAAACAGGAAAGGAATATGTATATGCCCTGCCACAAATAAAAGCCGCCAAACCTTCTGAAGCTTCGAGAAAATTAAAGAGGTATGCCTTCTCACTCTTGCAAACAACAGAATACATGGTACAAAACGGCATGACAACCAACAAGCCACACAACAACGCCCGATAAAAAAGGCATTCGCGTTTTTTGTGTCAACTCATTTGTATACATCATAAAATTACATTACCTTTGCAAGGCATTAATCAAACAAACCTGCATAACATGAAAAGAATAATCACACTTCTGTTTGCCATCCTGCCACTCTTAGGAGCTGCGCAAACCAGCAGCGACCTCTCAAAATACATGGCTGGAGCTGTTCCCGTAAATGCATCGGGATTTGTTTACTTCGACAAAGACTATAAAGCTGAAGGAAAAACACGCCTCGAACTTTTCCAACTGCTGCGCGAATACACCCAGAAGCACATCGTTGAAGGGGAAAACCGACTGCCACAGGCACGCATCACGGAAGCCGACAGCGCAACGGGCATCATTGCCGCCAGCATGGAAGAATATCTCTATTTCAAGCGTAAGGCATGGACTATGGACCGCGTGCGGTTTTATTACCAACTTATCTTCCGTATTGACGATGGCAAATTCAACGTAGAAATGCGGAACATCCGATATATATACGATGACATGCCCAACCAGCAGACCTACCGTGCCGAAAAATGGATTACAGATGAGGAAGCCATGAACAAGGCTAAAACGAAACTGCTCAAGATTCCAGGAAAATTCCGCAGATTCACGATTGACCGTAAAGACGAAATCTTCCGCGGTGCCGCCAAAGCTGCTGGCATTGCCACAACAAGAACTATCGTTGTTGAAGACTAAGGCGGAGTGAGAATCCTGGTCTGAAATCCCAAGCGCCCTGCACAGGTGTTTTTTATGGCATCTTGAAGCAAGACAAAAAGCGGGCGTTTGAAACAGCAGTCCAAGACACCTGCCACACGTTCAACACACTACGAAAACGCGACAACCAGACCATCCCACATTCGGGCAGTGTCTGTCTGTCGCTTTTTTTATAAGCAGGTGTGAGAGATTCACCATCGCCAAACACCATTTTTACGGGTATGAAAAAGAGAATTGAAAAGGAAAAAAGAATCGTGCTTTTCATGATACGCATTTACTGCCGCGCAAAACACAAACACAGTGACGGCCTATGCCCTGAATGCGAATCATTGGCACGGTACGCCTGCCAAAGACTCGAACGCTGCAAGTTTGGCGAACAGAAAACGTCTTGCCAACGATGCCCCATTCATTGCTACAAACAAGAGCGAAAGGAAGAAATCAAAAAGGTTATGCGATATGCCGGGCCACGAATGGTATGGAGACATCCGCTCACAGCCCTGTGGCATCTTATGCACTAAAACGACAAATGGGAGAAAACGTATTCTTTACAAAATGCACGACATTTTTCCCGCCCCGTACAATATCACCACCAGCAAAATGAAAACAGCCACCCTTTCCATCTTTATGCTTGCCGTCACCCTCCTTGCCTGCAACAACGGCAAGGAGAAGAACGACAACGGCGCCTTCATGCGTGAGGAAAACACAAAAAGCAATGAGGATTATGATTTACAGGAAATCGAAGAATCAGGCGAACTAATCATTGCCACAATGAGCGGCCCCGACACCTATTACGACTATCAGGGCCACCCTATGGGACTGCAATATGCATTGGCTGCCGATTTTGCCAACCGGGAGGGACTTGGAGTAAGGGTTGAAACCGCCCACGACACTCTGGAACTCATTAAAATGCTGCAAAATGGCGATGCCGACATCATCGCCCTGCCGCTGCCCACTCGGCTAATCAAGGAAAAGGGTCTGAAAGCGGCCGGAGCCACCGACAAAAGTGGCGAATATTCGTGGGCTGTCAAAACAGAATCGAAGAAACTGGCGGAGGCATTGGAAGCATGGAACACTGAAAATCCCATTGTGTCGGTCTCACGAAAGGAGCAACAACGCTACGAGGAACGCCACCAAGTGAGACGCACCGTACATGCGCCCTACGTCTCACGCGAAAAGGGCATCATCTCCACTTTTGACAACCACTTCAAACAAGCCGCCTCCACAACAGGATGGGATTGGAAACTCATTGCGGCCCAATGCTACCAAGAATCGGGCTTTGACCCTAATGCGGTGTCATGGGCTGGAGCACGCGGACTAATGCAAATCATGCCTCAAACTGCTGCCACATTGGGAATATCTGCCGACCAACTTTATTCCCCCGAAACCAACATCAATGCCGCAGCACGATACATCAAAATTCTCTCATCGCATTTCAGCGACATCCGCTCACGTGAGGAACGCGTGAAATTTGTGTTGGCCGCCTACAACGGCGGACAGGGACACATCCGAGACGCGATGGCACTGGCCAGAAAATACGGGCACGATGCAACACGATGGGATGATGTTTCCGTTTTCGTAAAGAAACTGAGCGATGTCCGCTACTACCGTGACCCGACAGTGAAATACGGCTATATGATAGGCAACGAGACATACGACTACGTCTCCAAAGTATTAGAACGCTATCGTTCATACGGCGGAAACATACATTCCTCTGCAAACGCCCCCAGCAAACCATCGGGAAACGGAGGGAAGGCAGCCCATAAACGCAACAAATATTCAAAGGAGCGGAAGATTCTCACGCCGGAGGAAATGGCAGACGGAAACATCCACTGACAATCTGAACTAACACAACAACCTCCACACACCAACGCCATCTACTTAGAAAAACATGGTTTTAGCCAACGACACGTACAACGACATCCGACGCATCATCTGCAGCGACTTACCCATAAATGAAAAATACCGCGAACTATACGGCATTCTGAGCCGTATATGCTCGCAAGAGACCATGAAATCCGACACTGATTTCTCAGGTCTTTTCTCCAGACTCTACGCCGTGTGCCAAAATGCCGGAATTGACCACCACGATATTGACGCCTTCAGAAGACACGCCCGCCGCATCATGAACGGAGAAGAAGCCTGCGATGCAAACGCAGGTGCCCCATTCAGCGATGATTACCACAGGTTGTGTCTTTTCATCAGTCAGTTATACAATATTCCGCTGCCAGAAGATCTAAAAGGCACAGAAGGAACTGCCACACCAACCCGCAAACATGCCTACAAGAAAGGCCACCGAATTAACAAACTACGCGCCATCATCGTGAACGTCGGAAAAGAAGCCTTTTCTTGCACCTCAAATCATGGCGACCTATTGATCCACGTGCCGCATCTTTCACGAACGCTGCGCATACTTTCTCCAGGAATGCCTGTCAACATTTTGGGCGTTGAATTTAAAGACGACGAGAAGCGGACGGCTGAAATGGTCATCATTGACCCCGACTATCTGATTGATGTCAGCGCACTTTCGGCCTGCATGAAACCGTACGGGGACTCTGCTGAAAGCTATTTTCTGGACATGATTTCCCCAAAAGAGACAACCATCCCTATCATGCTCGGAAACGCAGCCAATAGGTTTATGGACGATCTGGTCAACACGCCAGTTGACTTCAACGACAATGAAGCCGTCAACCAGCTCTACGAAGAATCGCTCCACAAACATTTCATGGAGAACCTGCTGAATTATTCCTGCTTGGACCTTCCGCTGGACAAAAGCTATTTTGACACCCTCAAAGAAACATTCCGAAACATCAAAAGTTCCGTTCAACACAGATTCCCATCGGCAGAGGTGGGCCTTCCCCTGGAAGACACCTTGCTGGAACCATCCTTCATTTGCGAAACGCTCGGACTGCGCGGACGTCTCGACGTGATGGCTGCCAACCACAAGAGCCTTGTTGAATTGAAAAGCGGAAAGGCCGAAGAAAACTACGGACACTTGCAAGGGCCACAACGGCAACACGTCATGCAGATGTCGCTCTATAAAGAAATGCTCCACTATAATTTCTCCATGCCGCGCGACAATGTGAAATCGTTTCTTTTCTACAGCAGATACCCCGTTTTTTACAACCAGCGCAGCGCTTCCAAAGCAATGACCGAAGCGCTTGAACTGCGCAACGAAATCGTTGTCATGGAGGCAAGAATAAGGAAGGGCGAACTTGGAGAAATGCTCGAAAACATAAGTAGTGACACCCTAAATAAGAACGGATTAAGCAATTCTCTGTGGAACAAATATATCCGTCCGCAACTGGAAAATGTCATCCGTCCGCTCCACACCATGTCACCACTCGAACACGACTATTTCACAGAGTTTGCCACTTTCCTGGAGCGCGAAAAATATCTGAGCAAAACGAGCGACAACAGGCCCGACTCAAACCGCGCACTGGCATCGACGTGGGCCACTGATCTTGAAACCAAACTGGCCTTAGGAGACATTCTCCCGAATCTGAAAATCAAAAGCACAGATGGAGAGGATGGCATTGAATGTATCACTTTCATCATCCCTCACTACGGCAACGACTTCATCGCCAACTTTTCCGTAGGCGAAATGGTGCAGATGTACAAACGAAACTCAAACCGCGACACGGTGATTTCCTCGCAGCTCATTAGAGGCTATATCGAGCATCTGAACGACAAAGAAGTCACCCTGCGCCTTTCATATAAACAGCGCAACAAAAAACTGTTTCCGCAAGATGCCTGCTACGCCATAGAACATGATGGCTCCGACACTCCCTTTGCGAGTGCCATGCGAGGCTTGTACAGTTTGCTCACCGCCCCCGAAGAACGCCGAAACCTGCTTCTGGGCCAACGTCTCCCGAAAACGAGCAGACAAGAGCGCCCACTGCGAGGACATTGGGAAAACGAAAAAACAACGGAAATCATCCAGAAGGTCAAAAACGCCGATGACTACCACCTGCTTGTCGGCCCTCCGGGAACAGGAAAAACCAGCGTCGCCCTCCGGGCTATGGTTGAGGAATTTCTCCTTGGAAAAGAAAACACTGAAAACGATTTCGGACTGATGCTCATGGCCTACACCAACAGGGCCGTCGACGAAATCTGCACCATGCTTGACGGCATCAAGGCTTCATACGTCCGCATCGGTGGAGAACAAACCTGCGCTGAAGCACATCGCGACCACCTCCTCACCAGACTTTTTGCCGACACGCCACGAAGAAGCGACGTTGTCCGCAAACTGCAAACCATCCCCATCGTCGTTGGCACTGTCTCAACGCTGAGCAACCACCTGGAACTATTCCGTCTACGACCTTATCATGCCATCATCGACGAAGCCTCGCAAGTGCTTGAGCCACAAATCCTCGGTTTGCTGTGTGCCAGAGACGCGCAGGGACTGAGCGCCATTCGGAAATTTGTCATGATTGGCGACCACAAACAATTACCCGCCGTGGTGCTCCTGCAACCTGGCCAAACCGTCACCAGGAGCCCCCGTCTGCACGCCATCGGACTCACCGACATGCGCAACTCCCTTTTCCAGCGTCTCCATGCTCTTGCCTGCACAAACGGGCAGGATGAAATCGTCAGTATGCTCGACAGACAAGGGCGGATGCACCCCGATATATGCAATTTCGTCAATAACGCATTCTACCAGGGACGCCTGCAAGCTGTCCCCTTGCCCCACCAGCAGTGTTCGCTTCCCACGAGCACGTCGCACGACAGTTTTTCCCTGTTGGTAGACACAGAAAGAATGGCGTTCATCAACGTGCAACCTGCCGTCATGCCGCGCAACGCAAAAGCCAATTATGAAGAAGCTACCGTTGTTGCCAAAATCATAAAACGCCTTGTAGACAACAACGAGGAAACGCCATGCTTCCTACAGCACATCGGCATCATCGTGCCGTTCAGAAATCAAATCAGTGTGATAAGAAATGCCCTCTGCGCATTAAAAATTCCGGACACTGACAAAATCACCATCGACACCGTCGAGTGTTTCCAGGGAAGCCAGCGCGACTACATTATCTTCTCCACAACAGTGAGCCGCCCCTACCAAATGGACATTCTTTCCACGCCTACAGAAATAGAAGGGCAAACCGTTGACAGAAAACTCAATGTAGCAATCACCAGGGCACGCCTGCAATTCTTCATGGTTGGCAACGCCAAACTGCTTGCTAGCAATGCGGTCTATAAGAGTCTGATTGATAGTATGAAAAGATTTAACAAGTAGTGCGTTCATTGTTAGTTTATAAATCCAACCTGCTTTAAAACAGCCCCCAAAAAATGAAAATCATAGTAAGTGCCTGTCTGCTGGGGCACAACTGCAAATACAACGGAGGAAACAACCGCAATCAAGATATCATTGACTTTGTCAGAAACCATGAAGTCCTTGCCTTATGTCCTGAGTTGCTGGGAGGGCTTTCCACTCCCCGTCAACCGGCAGAGATTCAGAACGGCATTGTGACCAACGTTGCTGGGGAATCCGTAGACACCCCGTTTCGGAAAGGGGCACAAGCGGCCTTGGAAATTGCCATTAGAGAAAAAGCGGAACTTGCCATTCTCCAACCAAGAAGTCCGAGCTGCGGTTGCAAACAAATCTATGACGGCACTTTCTCCAGACGCCTGATAAAGGGCAAGGGCATATTTGCCCAACTGCTTTCGAAACACGGCATCCCCGCCATTGAGCCCGACGAAGTCAAACACCACGAAAGACGATGACCAATCCCCACATCTGCATCCAGCATTACGACTCGCCATGCGGAAACATCGTCCTGGCTTCAACAGACAACAAACTGTGTTTATGCGACTGGAATGACAGGGCATGCGCCGAACGAAACAAACAGCGCCTCATGCAACTGCTGAATGCTGATTTCCGAACAGAGACAACCGCGGTGTTGAACCAAGCCCGCAAACAGCTCGACGAATATTTTGCCGGCACACGAATCTCATTCAGCATCCCGCTGTATCCCGTAGGCACGGAGTTTCAAAAACAGGTATGGACCTCATTGCTTGAAATACCATACGGGGAGACGAAAAGCTACAAGGAAATCGCGCTCAAGCTCAACCATGCCAACGGCATAAGAGCCGTGGCACAAGCCATAGGTGCCAATCGCATCAATATCTTCATTCCATGCCATCGCGTAGTCGGCAGCAATCATTCACTGACAGGTTACGCTGGAGGTCTGAAGGCCAAACAGCTGTTGCTGGAAACAGAGAGAAACACACGCTTCCCGCAACTTCCATGGCCCTAACTTCATTCTTGAAAGCACCCAACCACAAGCAAATACAATGAACATTCATCAAATCACATTCAGTTCCACAGGAGGAACTCGCCGCGTGAGCGAACTGCTGTGCAAAGGCATTACTGATAAGAGCCACACAACAGAGCTCTGCACCAAGGAAAAAGATTTCATCCCACCAAGCATCGCCACAGACGACTTGGCGGTGATTTCAATGCCGGTTTATGCCGGCCGTGTACCCGCACTTGCAGTGGAAAGGCTGAAAAAAATCAAATCAAGCGGTGCCAAGTGCATCATCATTGCCGTTTACGGCAACAGGGCTTACGAAGATGCCTTGGTGGAAATGCAAGACATTGCAACGGAAACTGGCTTTCAGGTTGTAGCAGCCGTTGCAGCCATTGCGGAACATAGCATTTGCCGTGAGTATGCCACAGGGCGCCCCGACGATGCCGATGCCAGAGAACTGGCCTCACTTGGTGTCGCCATCTTTGAGAAGATAAAGAGAAACACGCACTTCAAGTCGCTCACTTTGCCAGGCAACCGTCCTTACAAGCAAGGCTGCACCGGCCCTTTCCCAACAGCCAACGAACGCTGCACCAACTGCGGAACCTGCGCAAGACTATGCCCAACGGACGCCATTTCCATCGACAACCCCCAGAAAAACAACACAGCGCTATGCATTGGCTGCATGCGCTGCGTCTCAGTATGTCCCACTGGAGCAAGAAGTATTGGCGAACGTCTCGCGCAACTGTCAACACATCTCCAGCCTCTCTGCTCCGAGAGAAAAAATAACGAAATATTCATGTAAAGAATTGTTGACCTATAAGCACAAGCGTCACGATAGAACATTTCAAATACAGTGCAAACCGAGAGCAGAGCATCAAACTTGTTTGAATGCTTTGCCGAGGTGCAGCCTGTGGTATATAAAAATAATTTTGGCCGTCTACTTATCCCTTATATTATATATGCAGTTAAAGGAACAGTATTACTTCTGCTCTTCTATAAAAGCCGCAATTTCCCCCAAATCTCCAATTTCCTTTGGTAAGACAAACATATTCTTGGGGCTTACATATTTCCTAAAATGTTCCTTTATATCGGCTATTTCTATATCAACAATTGGGGTGTTAGTATTAAAACCGACTGATTCTATATGACAAAGTTTCCAGTGAGACAATGGGTTTTTCCCAAGGGACTTTGAGTATTTAGCTTTTTCCTTTATCCCTTTTGTCGCCATAAAAACAACCGGAAGCTCATTACGCCTCAAAAGGTCTCTGATTTGATTTAAAGTAAATACTTCTCCCTTCAATACATGGCCATAAATCCACAGAGCAACCGTATTGTCTGCAATAATAATTTCACGTCCAGTGCGATGTATAAAAGCTTGTCCTCGTTTATCCGTCTTCTTACGGACAATCAAAGGCATATCAAAATCTTCAATCCAATCGTCTATCAGTTTTTCCCATTTATCAATCACATCGGGGTCTATAGACGGGTTATATTTAGATGAGTGCCATAATGCCCCAATCTCGCGTATCTTTGACCTTATATCGTCATCAACTAAATCTTTGCAAGTTACCTGGTTATGTCCGAGAACACAAGCTTCGTCAATCAAATATGAGAGAGCTCGTTTAGGCGTTACAGAATAATGATATATTCCGTCTTCTTTATAACTTTTTGTTTTAACCACATTAGAAAAAACACGATAAAACTCAGCTTTTGTAAATTGAAAAGCCCCTTGTGGAGTCCGTATGATAAAGACATCAGTATCTTGCAAAGGTTCTATTTCAGCAGCCTTAAAACATAGCCTAGAACTAGTATATTCGATTTTCTTCATATCTGCCATTTTATGATTTTATACAAAGGTAAAAAAGCATCTTGTTTTTCTACAGTCCCTTGCCGAAAAATAAAAGGCAGGTATCTGAATCCCAGACACCCGCCTTTTACTATATTACATTTCAGTATTCAAGGATTATTCCTCTACAGCAGCCTGCGCCGCAGCAAGACGTGCGATAGGCACGCGGAACGGTGAGCAGCTGACATAGTTAAGGCCTACCTTGTGGCAGAACTTGACAGAAGAAGGTTCACCTCCGTGCTCACCACAAATACCACACTTGAGGTCAGGACGAGCTGAGCGGCCCTTCGTTACAGCCATTTCAATGAGCTGGCCGACACCATTCTGGTCGAGCACCTGGAATGGGTCTACCTTCAAAATCTTCTTATCGAGATATACTGGCAAGAAGCTGGCGATGTCGTCGCGAGAGTAACCAAAAGTCATCTGGGTGAGGTCGTTCGTACCGAAGCTGAAATATTCTGCACGAGAAGCAATCTTGTCTGCTGTCAGAGCAGCACGCGGAATTTCAATCATCGTACCCACCTTGAATGGAATTTCAATGCCTTCCTCTGCAAACAAAGCAGCAGCTTCATCGCGGATCACCTTCTCCTGAGCTTCAAACTCGTAGAGAATACCTGTCAGAGGCACCATGATTTCAGGATGCGGATTAAGGCCTTCACGCTTCAAGTCGATGCAAGCACCGAGAATGGCGCGGGTCTGCATCTGCGTGATGCATGGATAGGTGTTACCCAAACGGCAGCCACGGTGACCGAGCATCGGGTTGTGTTCGCAGAGACTTTCAACACGCTGGCGGATGTATTCAACGGTCACGTTCATGGCTTTGGCCATTTCTTCCTGTCCCTTCAAATCGTGTGGAACGAATTCGTGGAGAGGTGGGTCAAGCAAACGTACGTTCACAGGATATCCGTCCATGGCGCGGAAGATGCCCTTGAAGTCTTCCTTCTGGTAAGGAAGCAACTTGGCGAGGGCTTTCTTGCGTCCTTCAACATCTTCTGCGAGAATCATTTCGCGCATGGCAACAATCTTTTCGCTGTCGAAGAACATGTGTTCCGTGCGGCAAAGACCGATACCAACGGCACCAAACTTGCGAGCCACTTCTGCATCATGCGGAGTGTCGGCGTTTGTGCGCACCTGCAAGCGGGTGTACTTAGAGCAGAGGTCCATCAAGTCAGCAAAATCGCCTGAGAGTTCTGCAGCCTGAGTTTTGATGGCCCCCTTATATACGCGTCCGTTCGTACCATTCAATGAGATGAAGTCGCCTTCGCGGAGCAATACGCCGTCAATTTCAACGGTTTTGGCCTTGTAGTCAACATTGATGGCACCAGCACCGCTGACACAGCACTTACCCATACCGCGGGCAACCACTGCTGCGTGTGAGGTCATACCGCCACGCGCTGTCAAGATACCTTCAGCAACTGCCATACCTGCCAAGTCTTCAGGGCTTGTTTCGATTCTCACCAAAACAACCTTATGGCCATCGCCAGCCCATTTAGCAGCGTCTTCTGCGAAGAAAACAATCTGTCCGCAAGCGGCACCCGGGCTGGCCGGCAAACCGCGTGTCAGTTCTTTGGCCTGAGCCAGTGCTTCCTTGCTGAACACAGGGTGCAGCAATTCATCGAGCTTCTGTGGTTCGCAACGCTCGATGGCAGTCTTTTCGTCAATCATGCCCTGGTGCAAGAGGTCCATGGCAATTTTAACCATAGCGGCACCAGTTCGCTTACCGTTACGTGTCTGCAAGAACCAGAGTTTGCCTTCCTGGACTGTGAACTCCATATCCTGCATGTCGTGGTAGTGTTCTTCAAGGCTTGTCTGAATTGCATCAAGCTGCTTGTAGATTTCAGGCATAGCCTCTTCCATTGAAGGATATTTCTCCTTACGTTCAGCTTCGTCAATGCCCTGGAGAGCAGCCCATCTGCGGCTACCTTCCAAAGTGATCTGCTGCGGTGTGCGAATACCAGCCACAACGTCTTCACCCTGTGCGTTAACAAGCCATTCGCCGTTAAACAAGTCTTCACCAGTGGCAGCGTCACGACTGAAACAAACGCCAGTGGCAGAAGTGTTGCCCATGTTGCCAAACACCATTGCCATCACCGATACGGCCGTTCCCCACTCTGCAGGGATGCCTTCCATCTTACGGTAGAGGATGGCGCGTTCGTTCATCCATGAGTCGAACACAGCGCAAATGGCACCCCAAAGCTGTTCCATCGGATCTGTCGGAAACTCCTTACCCGTGCCTTTGAGAATGGCCTCTTTGAAGAGCACAACGAGACGCTTGAGGTCTTCAACCTCCAATTCGTTGTCGAGCTTAACGCCCTTTTCTTTCTTGACCATTTCGATGATGGCCTCAAATGGGTCAACATCTTCTTTGTTGACAGGCTTCATGCCCAAAACAACGTCGCCATACATCTGAACGAAGCGGCGGTAAGCATCGTAAGCGAAGCGCGGATTGTTGGTTTTGCGGGCCAAACCTTCAACGACCTCATCGTTCAAACCAAGGTTCAAAATCGTGTCCATCATGCCAGGCATTGATGCACGTGCACCTGAACGAACCGACAAAAGAAGCGGATTTTCAACATCGCCAAATTTGGATGCCATCAATTCTTCAACGCCATGCAGCGCTTTTTCAACATCGGCACGCAACAATTCAACGACCTCCTGCTTGCCAATTTCATAGTAATCATTACAAGTGTCGGTCGTGATTGTGAAACCCGGAGGCACGGGTACGCCGATGAGATTCATCTCCGCCAAATTTGCTCCTTTACCTCCTAATTCGTTACGCATATCGGCACGGCCTTCAGCCTTTCCTGCGCCAAACGTATAAACTCTTTTTTTGTGTTCCATAGCGTATGGATAAATATATAAAGCGTAAATATATGTGAACTATTTCGCAAATTTAAAAAGTTATTTGAAATGTCCCAAATGTTTTCGCCTTTTTTTCTCTCACTTTTTTACCAGGCATTGCAAAAACGCCAATTACACCTATTTTTATTAAGAAACAGACAGCAGGATTTTTTTAGCGGCAAACAGAAAAAAATGCGCATACTGCGTTGCTGTATCCACGCCATGCAACTTTCGAGGCGTCATGCCCCCGTCACGCTGGAATCACTCCGACATCCTCAAAGAGAGAAAACAAGAAATTCCGAGAAGGTCATTTTTTGGCGTTGCACTTACAATGCAACCGAAAAAAAATCGTATATTTGCGCAATTAAAAATGGAAGAAGCAATGTTCAAAAGAAAAATCAGAAATTGGCACATTCCACGTAATGGTGAAATAACCGAATTTGACAAAAAGATTTTAGCTTTTCAAAATAAAGGCGAACTTGTCCCCACCAGGGAGCTCGTCAAAACGCCGGAGCAGATTGAAGGCATACGGCGTTCTGGGGTCGTCAACACTGGTGTGCTCGACCTCATACAAAAGGAAATCCACGTCGGCATGTCCACGCTGGAAATCGACCAGATGGTGTATGACTACACCGTGGCCCACGGTGCCATCCCCGCTCCGCTCGGATATGAGGGATTCCCCAAAAGCGTGTGCACAAGCATCAATGAGGTGGTGTGCCACGGCATCCCCTCCGCAGATGAAATTCTGGAGGAGGGCGACATCATCAACGTCGATGTCTCAACCATCTTAGACGGATATTACAGCGACGCCTCGCGCATGTTCACCATCGGAAAAACGGCGCCGGAGAAAGAAGCGCTCGTCAGAGTTGCCAAGGAATGTCTTGAAATCGGCGCTGCCGCCGCCAAGCCCTGGGGCTTTGTGGGCGACATCGGCAAAGCCATTGAGAAACATGCCCGCAAAAACGGATTCAGCGTCGTCAGAGACCTCTGCGGACACGGCGTGGGATTGGAATTCCACGAGGATCCGGAGGTCGACCACTACAACACGCACCGCCACGGCATGCTGCTTGTGCCGGGCATGGTGTTCACCATCGAGCCGATGATTAACATGGGCGACTGGAATGTCTTCATTGACGAAGAAGACGGATGGACGGTCGTGACGGAAGACGAACTTCCATCGGCACAATGGGAACACACATTCCTGATGACGGAAAACGGACTGGAAATCCTGAGCGAATAAACAAGCAGGGGCTAAGTAATGGTATAAAAATAACTTGACCAATTTTGTGGAGTAAAAAATTATATCTTATGTTCTGTCAAAATTGCTCAACTTATTCTTTCACCATTACTAAACAATTCTGACCATCTACCAAGTATCTATTTTATGGATGTTTCCAAGAAGAATTTTCCGAAAAAACTGACTGGGAATTGCTGATTGGGAAAATCCAACTGACGCAAGGCATCGCACCAGAAATCCGCCCCACTCCACTGAATAATCAAGCAACAATCATGTCTGACCATCCAATAACCATATTAGCCATAGAGTCCAGCTGCGACGACACCTCTGCCGCTGTCATGCAAGACGGCGTGTTGCTCAGCAACGTGACGGCCAGCCAGGCCGTCCATGAGGCCTACGGAGGCGTTGTGCCCGAACTGGCCTCGCGTGCCCACCAGCAAAACATCGTGCCGGTCGTTGACCAGGCGCTCAAAAAGGCCAATGTCAAGAAGAGCGATCTCTCGGCCATCGCCGTGACGCTCGGCCCCGGACTGATGGGCTCTCTCCTCGTCGGCGTGTCGTTTGCCAAAGGCATGGCCATGGCGCTGGGCATCCCCCTGATAGAGGCCAACCACCTGCAGGGACACATCCTCGCGCATTTCATACACGAGAAAGACGAGCAGTTTACGCCCCCGCCCTACCCTTATCTCTGCCTACTGGTCAGCGGAGGAAATTCGCAGATTGTCAAAGTCTCTGCTTACAACAAGATGGAGATTCTCGGACAAACCATTGACGATGCCGCAGGCGAAGCCATTGACAAGTGCTCGAAAATCATGGGTATGGGATACCCCGGAGGGCCCATCATCGACAAGCTGGCAAGACAGGGAGACCCCAAGCGCTTCCAGTTTAGCAAACCGAACGTCGACGGGCTTGACTATAGTTTCAGCGGCCTGAAAACGTCTTTCCTCTATTTTCTCAAGAAGGAAATCAAAAACAATCCCAACTTCATCGAAGAAAATAAGGCCGACCTCGCTGCGTCGCTCGAAAAGACCGTCATTGACATCCTCATGAAGAAACTCGAAAAGGCGGTCAAGCAAACGGGCATCAACCACGTCGCCCTCTCGGGAGGCGTATCGGCCAACACGGGGCTGCGAAACGCTTTCAAAGCGAAGGAGGCCGCAGGAAAATGGCACATCTACATTCCGAAGTTCGGATACACAACCGACAACGCTGCCATGATTGCCATCACGGGCCACTACAAATTCCTGCACCAAGAGTTCTGCCCCATCAGCAAACCGGCCTACACACGAACCATCATTTAAAACAAGGCTATTCTGGATTTCTCCAACAGATACCCCAAACATAACCAGCCGAAGCTCCGTCCTTCCCAACTGGCAAACGCCACAAACGGACGGCAGCAGGCTTAATAAAACGAAGAAATGGAATTAGATCTCAAACTCGTCAGCAAAGACATCAACGAAATTTTATGGCGCAACCATAAAACGCTCTCCACAGCTGAAAGCTGCACCGCAGGCCGAATCGCCAGCGTCATCACTGCCGTGCCAGGAAGTTCAAACTATTACAGAGGCGGACTCGTTTGCTACGCCGACGATGTCAAAGTGAACCTCCTCAAAGTCAGCAGCACAACGATTGAGGAACAAACTGCCGTTTGCGAAGACGTGGTGCGCCAAATGGTCATCGGTGCCAATGAACTCTTCCACACCGACTATGCCGTTGCCATCAGCGGTTTTGCAGGACCTGGCGGACCCGACGGCGGAAAGAGCGGCGTCATTGTCGGCACCATCTGGATTGCCGTTGGAAACAGCGACAAAATCGAAACGATGATGATCGAGGAAGACAACGGACGCGACAAGAACTTGACTTCTGCCACCAAAGCGGCCATGCACATGCTTTTGGAATATCTGAAGGCCAACTGCGAAGACTGCGCCGCTGAATAACAGAACAGGTTTTCAGGATTCTGATTGCCTGCTCATACACAACTCATAATTGTAATGGAAAGGGGAGCGCCTGCCAAGGTGTTCCCTTTTCTGATATACAAGCGTTCGAAATCAGTTATTTAGCAGATGCTCAATGAATAGGCGTGGTTTAGTAATGGCAAAAAAACGTTTTACGAAGAGCGCACTCTGGAACGACCAAACTACTGACCATCCACAGCAGAAGCGCACCAGTTTTCCTTTCAAACGCTCGGGGCGAACCGACGTTTGGCCTCTGCCGGCAGAAAGGCTTCAACAAGCCGCATTCAAGCCTCTGCGCGAAAAAAGTCCTTATCCCAGGTCCACGAGACAGGCGTTCAAGCCTTTGTTTCATGATGCTTCAGAAAATTGCCGGAGGAGGAGACTTCGTGAAGAAGCAGATTTTGCGGGGGGACAGAAATCTTTCAAAACTTCTTCGTGATGAATCGCATCGTGAGGCTGTGGCATTTTTTTTCAGAAGATTCTTTTGTTTTCAAGTTGTTTTGAGGCGGTCAATTCTAATCCCCCGCCGCCTAGGGGAGCATGCGTTGCAAAGTTAACACCTGGACAGCATAAAAACCAAATTTCGGCCTTGTTAAAAGGAGTATTTATCTGTTAAAAACACCACAACAATCTATTTATCAACAGGTTACATTTGCAAAAATCGAGGGGAAATCTACATTTTGAGGTGGTCACAAAGGTCACATTTTTGCGGTCACATTTTCACATAGCTCTTTTTTTCATTTTAGACCATAATCTGTTTAAAAGGCAATTTTCGAGCGAAAAAGTCACATGAAATTTATATCGATTGACCGGCGAAATGTGACCATTTTTCGCGCATAATAATTTGACATTCAGCGTGTTAAAAAATATTTCCAAAAGGTCACATTGGTCACAAGTCACATTTCCTATGTCTCAAAAAAAAATAATCACGTAGTATATATATAATATATTGAATATTAATAACTTATGTTCTTTTTATTTTTTTCGTGAAACTGAAATCTTAGGAAATGTGACTTGTGACCAATGTGACCGACGCGAGTGAAACTAAGTTAATTTCAAAAGAGTCTATTTCGCACTTCCTCTTACAGAGAAATAGACCAAATAAAGGAAATAAATCCTTTCGGTGATTATTCTTTTCTCCAGGAATTTCAAAAAAGTAATCTATGCCCTCTTTCAATTACATAAGTGCAAGATTAAACGATGGCAGTTCGAAACCATTACATTAATATAGATAACTAATACTCAGCTATATACACAATCATACATCAATAATCAAAGACCGTTCTCCTTTATAACACCCTTGACATCATTGAACTTTCATGAAGCAACGCCAACGGCAATTTATGCAGATTTTCCATTATTCGTTTGTATGAGAAAAGGATTTTTCAGTGGATATGTACCGCTTCAACCAAAAGGCATTTACGAAATAAAGACTAATTTCTAATATGCAAATTCCTGAAGAATTTCGTCGCTGCAATTATTATTAATTTGCTAATTTCTTTTCTAATCTAAACAAAGACTAAAAATAAAGTGACTAAAAATGGCTGACAGGTTGTCAGCCATTTTCGCACTTTTCGCGGTCACATGGAAAATCACGCTAAAAACGACCAAAAATCAAGGTTCAAAAAATGGGACGCAAAACCATTTCTCAGAATCATCCATGACGTTATTTCGATATTTCGTTTGCATTTTCCCCAAAAAGCAGGAATGAACGGTCTGCCGCAGAATCTGGCATTTACACCAAATCGCCCATCTGCACGCTGCAAAACGATACTCTGTCTGTCAACACGACCTTACCGAAGAAACGCGGAAGAGCTGAAAAGTTACGCAGGAAAAGCGTTGTTTAAAGGGAGTTCTAAAAGAACTGACACACAGACCTGCTTGCCGTCAAGAACAAGCCGCTTTCTACCACGAAAATTCCGAAACGCTCAAAATTAACATCTATTTTGATGTGACATGTGACCGTTACCAAATTGATACACAACACTTTAATGGTCACATGTCACAAGTCACATTCCCTTTGACATCCAAATCTCACCGCCAAAGAGAGCAAGGCAACACCACGAGAGGGGGTATCATACGCCCCTCTCGCAGCCATTTTTCGTTATGATATGACACACACCACTGGTCGTTTAACCGCCCCCAGGAAAGGAACAGGCGGATTGAGCCAACAGCATTTCCTGTCTATCAGAGTCCAATGGTGATACCCGTTGTAAACGTCTGGAACTTCGGTCCGTAGGTCGTGTTGAACACATTGACGGGATTGTATTTGAAATAGCAACCCAAGTTTTTCCAATACAACGCCAGGCGGAAATCAACGGTGGTTGTGTTGTGATGAATTTTCTTGTTGAAATCCTTTTGGCGATCCCCGTCAAGCTTATAGCGCGTTTTGATGCTCGCATAGGTGTTCAGGTTCGGAATGACGGCAATGTCAGCGTAGCCCGTCTTCCCTAAGGCATAGGAGAAACTCAACGGGAAAGACAAATGAAACAGCTTGACGCGGGAGAAGTCAATTTCAGCATTCTCAGGATAGTTCTCAAGGCTGATTTTGTTGCCCGTCTTGCAGAAGCGCACGTCGTCTTTCAGGCGGAAGTTTCTCCAACCAAAACCGAAGCCCAAGTTCAAGGCGCTCTTCTTCCCCTCTATGCCAATCAGACTGCAGAGATTCAGATAGATTTCCCAGGAACTCCCCATGTTGACGTTCAAACGACTGTCGGCATTGACGGTCGAAGAGAGTCCCAAATCAATATAAGTGGTGTTGACATCCAAGTGTCTTGACTTATTAGGTTGCCATTTTTTACTTCCAGGCATGGAGAAAAATGAAAAATCCCAGTCCGAACTCTCGCTTATGACAGTGGTGGCACGCTCACTCAGGGGGTGTTTGAAGTTGAAACGATAGGAAGGATTGTCTTTCTGTCCGTTGATGTTGACCTCCAAAAGACTATCGCTGGTCACGACACTCACCTGCTTGGCGTCGCACACATTCACAATCGTGTCGGTCTGTTCGAAAGCACAGGCACCAGAGACGCCGGCAGCCATCAGTGCAAAGGTTAATAATATTCTTCTCATGATCTTATATATTTTTTGTTTGTTTATTTTCTTTTCGTGTTAGACATTCATGTAATAACGAAGGGTAAGCCGCGCCAAACAAAGATGCCAATGCCCACTGGTGGCGGAGGCGTTTTCCGACAGAAAGAAAAAGGACACCCCTACTGGCATTGCTGGTTTCTACGTCACCTTTGTTTCTTGCCGAAAGTCTTGCGCAACTGTGCCATGTTGGCTTCGCCCTCCATGTAAATGAGCGTCATGCTGGTGTTGTCTGTTTCGCCGAGGGCATTGTTGCGGTAGAAGAGATACCTGTTGATGCCCTTCTTCACTGGGCGAAAGGCATAGAAGCCGTAATACAGCCGTCCATTCTTAAAGGCTACCTCTTTGCTCAAAGCCTTCGTGGCATCCTTTTTGACTACCTCCTCCACGACTCTGACATCAGAGGAACTACCCGGCAGCGTGATGCTTCTGAACAGCGTCAGTCCATACTCCCGAATTGCCCGGCCCTTCATATAGACCACAGTTGAATTGGCATTTGACTTGAAGCGAGCGTCAAACAACTGCTGAACGCCCAACCCGTCTTGCGCAACTGCTGGCAGACTGCAAAATGCGGCACATACCAACAACATGAAATATAGTAAGTGTTTTCTTATTTCCATTTCCTTGCTTTTAAAAGTGGGTTTCTGTTTATAAAGGCGCAAACATCTCCTCCATCTGCTGCTGCAAGACCTGGCCGTCACCGGAATCTTCCACATTGCGCATTGACTGCACCATCTGCGACTTCACGACGTCAACGTCTGTGGTTTTCTCTCCGCCGATGTAGGCATAGCAAACGGAACGCGGCCCGTCGGCTCCCACGTGGAACGCACACACGCCGAGAAAGGCAATTGCAACAACCGCAGCGGCCCAATAGAAGGCATTCGCCCTCCGTCGCAACGCCCCTGCTGAGGGGCGAAGGTTTCCACCGAAAGGCAACGCCACGGGGCGAGAAGGTGTTGCCGTATGGCTCCCGTGAACATCTCGTCCAACGGCCAAGAAACTCATCACGGCACGCACTTCGTCGTAACGGGCATCAGCACCGCGAGACGACAAAAGAAACTCACGAAGCTCTTTTTCTTCCGCCTCAGAAGTTTGCGCCGCGAAGAAGCGCTCCACAAGGCCTAACCAATACGCCTCATCGCGCACTGGAGTTGTATTTCTGTTTCGTTTATTGTTCATGATGATTCTGTAAATAACATGTCCTGATTAATTTTCTGGCCCTCGACAGCTGCATTCTGACGGCTGTTGGCTGCATATTCAACGACGCGGCGATATCTTCGAAGCTCTCGCCCCCATATTCACGCCGACGAAGAATTTCGCGGGCAAGTGGCGGCAATTGTCGGTCAATGATTTTTTCGACCGTGAGAAACATCTGTTCGCGGCGTTCAGCCGCGCCGGTGTCCTCGACTTCTTCCGCCACATTCTCTCCCACTTCCTCCGTGGGACATTTGCTCCTGCCGCGCAAGACGTCGACACTGAGGTTCCTGACGGTCGTTGTCAGCAGGGCCTCAGCCTGCTCGGGCGCCATCGGTTTACTGGGCCTGCTCCACAACCTGACGAAGGCATCTTGAAGCACATCCTCAGCATCGGCTTCACAACCAAGCATACTGCGGGCCGTCCGCTTCAAGCGTTGTTCTATATGCCTGAAAGCAGACAGAAGCACAGATGATTCTTTTTCTATTTGGTCGTTCACGATTATGAATTGTTTGTGGAGACTTTCTATTTAAGCAGGTGGTCGGGATTTACCTGATGATTTGCACATTTCAGAAATCCACCACGGCAAATCTTCCAAACGCCACTCGTCATGGCATTTCTGGCTTTTGCTGGCACGAAATCTGAAGCGCCGATGGAGAGGCCTCAGCGGGCGCTTTACCTACAAAACGCAAAGGAAATATTTTTGTAACAAAAAATCTGCCACAAATCGCATATTTCTATCACCTTTTTTTTGAAACGACAAACATATTTGTATTTTTGCATCTGAAAAACGAATGCGCGGCACGAAAAATAAACGTGTTGCACGCCAATGGCCCCAAGCGGCCCAAACTCAAAAAAGGTCATGAAGACAAAAATACGCAACGCTGGCGTCTCCGCAACAGCGACCAAAGCCCGAAGGGCCGTTCTCGCCACGATGTTCTTCCTCTTCGGGGTCGTCATAGTGTGTGCATGCAGTTTTGCAAGCGAAGAGGGAAACGAGCGGCAAGAGCTCGTTGAAGTGGGACAGAAGCTGCCAGCGTTCGCCGTGGTGATGAACGATTCAACCCTGGTTTCAAGCACAGACCTGACGGGAAAACCTTCCATGATTGTGTTTTTCAACACGGCCTGCACCGATTGCCGGAAGGAACTGCCAATCGTTCAAGAACTCTTTGAGGAATTTTCCGACCGCGCCAACTTCATGGCAATATCACGCGCTGAAGGAAGGGAAAGCGTTGCCGCCTATTGGGAAAAAGAAAAACTGGAAATCCCCTACAGCGCACAAGCCGACCGAAACGTGTTTGGTCTGTTTGCAAAAAACACCATTCCACGAATCTACATCGCTGACGCCAGTGGCACCGTGAAATACATCTTCATCGAGAAGGCCAGCAAGAAAAAACTTGTTCGCGCCTTGGAGAACTTGCTTCAAGTTGCCACGTAGCAAAAGGAAGGAACCAATCTTAAAGCGTGTTCTGGAAGGTCACGGCGTTTCTCTGGAGAAGCAGAACGCAGGAAAGATATCCGTCCGAAATGACAAGACAAGCCGTTCTGAACACGCATTTCAACCTACAGCAAGAAAACAAAAACATCTAAAATAACCCTTCGGGGGATGCACGATAATTCTCAACACAACCGTCGTCAGCAGACGACTGGCAGGCAGACATCCTTTATAGACCCCATGCTCCTTGCATCTGTTGCATTTTAGTAATGGTAAAAGAACAAGTTGAGCGATTTTGACTGGGCATAAGAAATAACTCCTTACTCCACAACATTGGTCAAGTTATTTTTTCACCATTACTTAATTCGTCTGCCCGCAAAAAAACTCTTGAAGAATTTTCTGTCACCCCAAAACAAAGAACAAACATGAAAAATAGCCTGTTAAAATTTCGCCTAACGGTGATGAATTTTTTGGAATTTGCAGTGTGGGGAGCCTATCTGACCTCTCTCGGAACCTACCTGGCCAGCCACGGCTTGGGCAATGACATCGGCTCGTTTTACGTCATTCAAGGCATCGTCTCCATCTTCATGCCCGGTCTCATGGGCATCGTTGCCGACCGTTGGGTGCCCTCACAGCGCCTGCTCGGAATTTGCCATTTTCTGGCCGGTGGTTTCATGATTGCCGCCGCCTCATACGGTCTCTCTGCGGGCGACCACGTTGAATTTTCAACCCTCTTCACCTACTACGCCTTGAGCGTTGCCTTCTACATGCCGACGCTGGCACTGAGCAACGCCGTTGCCTTCAACGGACTGACAAAGGCCGGTTTGGACACTGTGCGCGACTTCCCGCCCATCAGAGTGTTTGGCACCATCGGATTCATCTGCACCATGCTCGCCGTCAATTTCTGCGGTTTTCAGGCAACGCCCCATCAGATGATGCTCTCGGGCGTGTTGAGCATCATTCTTGCCATCTATGCGCAAACGCTGCCCGCATGCCCTGTTAGCCCGCGCGGCGAATCGAAATCTGTGGTTGAAGCATTGGGGCTGGATGCCTTCAAACTCTTCAAGCAACACAGGATGGCCATTTTCTTCATCTTCTCGATGCTGCTCGGCGTCAGTCTGCAAATCACCAACGGATATGCCAACCCCTTCATCACGAGCTTCAAAGACATTCCTGAATATGCCAACAGCTTCGGCGCAAACAACGCCAACGCCTTGATTTCGCTTTCACAAATCAGCGAAACCTGCTGCATCCTGCTCATCCCGTTTTTCCTGAAGCGCTACGGCATCAAGCGCGTCATGATGATTGCCATGTTTGCATGGGTGCTCCGCTTCGGTCTCTTCGGCCTTGGAAACCCAGGTCCTGGCGTCTGGATGTTCGTGCTTTCAATGATTGTCTATGGCGTGGCTTTCGACTTCTTCAACATCTCTGGTGCGCTGTTTGTGGAGCAAAACACCAACGACAACATACGCAGCAGTGCGCAGGGCCTTTTCATGATCATGACGAACGGACTCGGCGCAGCCATTGGCACGTACCTCGCCCAGCTGACCGTTAACCATTTTGTTTACGACAATCCAAGTGCCAATCCGATGACCGGCTGGCAAACGTGCTGGTATATTTTTGCCGGATACGCGTTTATCGTCTTGGTGCTCTTCACCTTCATTTTCCGAGAAGACAAAAAGGCGGTCAAATAACCGCCGCAACATTTTCTGCCCAAACGCCTGCACGCTGTCGTCGTGACCTTTCTTTGTCAACGTTGTGAGGAACGAACTGGGCCTGAAAGAATGATTTAGAGGTGTCCTGAACTTTTGACCAAATCGCCATAAGTTCAGGACACCTCTAAATGTATTTTGCGCATAAGCAGGTGGCCTCCCCGCGGGCCAATGCTGGTTACCTGTGGAGAGAGAACAGAAATTCAAGTCCGCCGCCTTTTCTGTTTCTGACGGAGATGTTTCCGGAATGAAACAAAACGGCATTGCGAACGATGGAGAGGCCGAGCCCCGTTCCACCACAATCACGTGTCCGCCCTTCCGTCACACGGTAAAAGCGTTCAAAAAGACGCGACAGATGTTCATCGGGCACTCCCACACCGGTGTCATAAAAACGGAAATAATAATACTCCTTGTCTTCGTTATAGCGTTCGATCCCGATTTCCGTGCCTTCGCCGGAATAGCGGATACTGTTTTCCATCAGGTTTCTGAAGATGGAATAAACCAGGGCGTAATTTCCGTTGATGGACGTGTGGGGCGGGATTTCATCCGTCACCTTCATCTTCGATTCAGAGAACTGCCCCCGCAGTTCCTCCACGATGTCGGAAACCACGCTGTTGATGTCAATTTCTTCTCTCGGCATGGTCTCTGGAGCTTCTTCGGTTTTCGAAATCAAAGCAACGTCACGAATCAGATCCGTCAGACGGACCACCTGCGCGTGGGCACGCTCCAAAAAATAATGCTGTTTCTCGGGCGAGAGCGACCGACAGGAGAAAATCGTCTCGATATATCCGCGTATGCTGCTAACGGGGGTGCGAAGTTCGTGCGTGATGTTATTGCTCATCTGCTGCTTGAGAAGTTTGTTTTTCTCGCTTCGCGTCACGTCTGTCAACGTCATCTCAAAGCTCCCATCGTTGTAGACCAGCAACTGAACCATGAAGTAATTTCCGCCGGCAGTAATTGTGAAACGAAAAACGGGGGCCTCTTCCATTGCGGCACGCTTGCCGCCGGAAATATCAAGAAACTCGACAGCGGGGGCAAAGGAACGCTCATTCCATAGGACATTCACATCGGGCGTCGGACGCTCGAGGATGATGTTGACAAACTGCATGAAGCGCGGATTGGCATAAACCTTTTTCCGTTCTGGGGAGAAGATGGCGATGCCTCCCTCAAAATAGTGGAAATGACGCATGAGGCGTTCACGCTCGGCAGCAATCTGCCGGCCGGTGGCTTCCAGCTGCTTATATTTCAACATAATGGAACGGCCAATATCGCCAAGTTCCGTATGGGGAAATTCAATGTGTGCATAGTCGATCAGACCGCGGTCGGCCGACTGGATGAAATGGCGCAAACTGACCAGGGCACGCCCGAAATGGTCTGAAACACGGATGAGCACCAACATCATCAACGCGAAGACGAGCAGGGCAAACCAAAGGTAGACATTATCGGCCTTCATGAAATTCTGAACGGTCTCGGTATAGGGCAACGCCACGCGCACCACAAAACCGCCATAGCTCTTGGCATAATAGAAATAGGTGACGCCTGTTGAGTGTGACAAACGGACATCACAGCCCTCAGCATGAGTCATGGCCTGATGGACTTCTGGCCGGTTGGAATGATCGTCAAGTTTTTCGCCAAGGCCGGTGTTAGAATCATATTTCACTTTTCCCTCGCGCGAAACGACCGTCAAACGGATTTCGGCAGGCATCATGCGCATAATGGCAGCCAACTGAACGCTGTCGTTGTCCACGCCTCTACTCTCCAAACTGTTTGCCACAAGATCGGAATAGCTGCGCAACCTTGTTTCGAGAAGTTCCCACCGATAGAGCTTCTCCCGATGATATTGAAAACAAACCAATAAAATGGCAAAAACTATGAACAACGCTGCAAAATTCAGCAGCAATTTACTCCTGTAAGACAGTTTTTTAATCAATCCTCTCATATCGTATTTCCTCTATTTTTGCAGTGGCACTTACGTGCGTCAAGGAACAAGGCAGTAACCATATCCCTGACGGTTTGTCAGGCAGGAAGCTTCGTCACCCAGTTTCCGACGAATTCGCGCCACATGAACATCAACGGTGCGATCCAGAACATAACTTTCGCCATGCCACACTTCTGAAAGTATCTCTTCACGCGTGAACACGCGCTTGGGATTTTTGGCCAGCAAACTGAAAATGCCAAATTCCTTGGGAGAAAGGTGTATGTCTTCACCGCGAACCGTCACCATTTTTCTCTCAAAATCAATTTCAATTGCTCCGATTTCAATCTTTGCCTTGGCCTTCGGCGTTGACGTGCGGCGCAAAATGGCCTTGATGCGGACCAGCACTTCCTGAAGCGAAAACGGCTTGGAGATATAGTCATCACCACCAGAAGAGAAACCGGTGAGCATGTCGTTTTCCGTGTCGCGGGCCGTCAGGAAAATGATGGGCACGTTGTTTTTCAAGTCCTTCCGGAGTTTTTCGGCCAGTTTGAACCCCGACATGCCGCCCAGCATGACGTCAAGCAAAATGAGCGAACAATCGGGAGTGAGTTTCTGCAAGGCCTCTTCGGCCGACTCTGCCGTTTCTACCTGATATCCTGCATTTTCAAGATTACACTGCAATATTTCGCGCAAGTCGCTTTCGTCGTCAACAACCAATATCTTATATTCCATTTTTCTCCATTTTAATTTATACCTCTTTCTGACGCCACACAAACAATGGGGCGCTCTCAAGAAAAAGTCACTCTTTTTCTGACTGCAATATTACGCATTTCCCCGTAAAGACTATGCACTTGAAGGTGTTAAGTTTTTGTGAAGATTAAAGAGAGAGGCTGAAATGTGGAATTTCAGAAGGATACTGATTGTCATGCCGAAACCACCTGAGCGCTCCTTAACCGATTCTTAACAACACTGTCACATCTGCCACACATCACATTCCTAATTTTGCACTCGAAAAAGCAACCCGCAATGGGATTGCTAAGGAAGGAGGCTGAAGTGTCTGAAATGGCCATAATCGGCTTTACGACCATCCCCAAAAAACGAGAGCAACAAATTATTAATTCACAAATCTATATTTTATGGAATGGATGTTTATTGGAATCGTGGTATTCCTTTTCCTGCTGGCTGCATTTGACCTCTATGTCGGCGTCAGCAACGATGCCGTCAATTTTCTGAACTCGGCCATCGGTTCAAAAGCGGCACGATTCAGCCGTCTGGTTGTCATCGCCTCTGTCGGTGTGCTAATCGGATGTATCTTGAGCAACGGAATGATGGACATTGCACGGCACGGCATCTTCTCGCCTCAGTATTTCAGTTTCCACGACGTGATGTATATTTATCTGGCCGTGATGGTGACAGACATTGTGTTGCTTGACATTTTCAATACGTTCGGCATGCCAACCTCAACCACCGTTTCCATGGTGTTTGAACTCCTCGGAGCCTCGTTTGCCTTCGTTATTATCAAAATGACTGGCGATGCCACCGCATTGGGCATGGCCGACTATCTGAACACGTCGAAAGCGCTGGAAGTCATCATGGGTATTTTCCTGTCTGTGCCCATCGCATTCGTGTTCGGCGCACTGGTTCAATGGATCACCCGTATTATCTTCTCCTTCAACATCAAGACTAAAATCCGCTGGAAAATAGGCATTTACGGAGGCATTGCTCTGACAACCATCGTCTATTTCATGCTGTTTAAAGGACTCAAAGACCTTTCGTTCATGAATGCAGACGTCAAGGCATTCCTCAACGAGCACATTCTGACAGTGCTCTGCGCTTGCTTCGTTGTGTTCACCATTCTGATGCAAACACTTCATTTCATGAAAGTCAACGTCCTGCGCGTCATCGTTCTGGTGGGAACTTTCGCACTCTCAACGGCTTTTGCAGGAAACGACCTCGTGAACTTCATCGGTGTGCCCTTGGCAGGGTTCTCCGCTTTTCTTGACTATTCAAGCAACGGAGCCGGCGTTTCGGCCGACAACTTCATGATGTCTTCTCTCGAAGGCTCAGCCTCAACTCCAATCTACTTCCTGATTGCCGCAGGCGCCATCATGGTCTTTGCACTTGCAACATCGAAAAAAGCTCGCCACGTGACGGAAACAGAAGTGGGGCTTTCGAAAAAGGACGAAGGCGACGAAATGTTCGGTTCTTCACGCGCCGCAAGAAGTTTGGTGCGATGGGGCAACTCCGTCGGACATTTCCTGACCAATTATACCCCCGCCCCTATTCGCACATTCATTGACAACCGATTTAGAATTCCACAAGAAGCCCAAGAAAGCGATGCTGCCTACGACCTCTTGCGTGCATCTGTCAACCTCGTGATGGCATCACTGCTCATCGCACTCGGAACTTCACTGAAATTGCCGCTCTCAACAACGTTCGTCACATTCATGGTGGCAATGGGTTCAAGTTTGGCTGATAGGGCCTGGAGCCGAGAGAGCGCCGTGTTCCGCATCACTGGCGTACTCACCGTCATCGGCGGATGGTTCCTGACCGCCGGTGTCGCATTCTCTGCCTGTTTCTTCGTGGCACTGCTGATGAACTATGGCGGTGTGCCAGCCGCAGCCATCATCGTGTGTCTTGGCCTGTACTCCATCATCCACAGCCAGCGCAAATATAGCAAGAAGAAAAAGGAAGAGGAAAAAAACGGCGACGTCCTGTTCAACGAAATCATCACCTGCGCCAAACCACAGGATGTTCCGATGATGCTCAACAAACATCTGGACGTGAGCACTGGAGAAATGCTCTCTCTCTTTGCCAATGCGTTTAAGGAAACAACGGAAGGACTGTTTGTTGAAAACCTCCGAGCGCTGAAACACGCCAGCAAAAATCTGAGCACGAACAAACGCACCCTGAAAAACCTGCGCAGGCGTGAAACCATCTGCCTGAGACACGCTGACCCGCCAACGGCCATCAAGCTGAGCACGACATTCCATTTGGCACACAATTCAATGCGACAGATTCTCTACGGACTGATACGTATCAACGAACCTGCAAAAGAACACGTTGACAATCATTTCACACCGATTGACAGACTGGAAACTGAGCAGTTCTCAAAAATCAGCAAACAGCTGACGAACATCATCATGCAGGCCGCAGAAAACCTCCGCGAACAGCGCATAGAGGACAACGAAACTTTGCGCGAAGAATGCGAAATGATTAGAGACAAGTTCAACGAACTCCGCGACATTGTTTTGGTGAAAATACAAAGACCTGACATCAATATCACGTCGGAAACGCTGCTCCTGCACATCATCCAAGAATCTGAACAACTGTGCATTGAAATTCGCCAACTGCTGAAACTGACAAAACGCTTCAAAGACTCGCTATAATGGCTTCAAACAAAAAGGCTACATCATGAAACTGAAATATTTTCTTGCATCATCTGCATGTCTGGCGCTGAGCCAGCAAGCACAAAACACGACAGACTCCACTTCTGTCAAGCGAAATGAAGCGCAAAAAACCGTCACACTGACCATTCCCTCGTGGGCACCACATATCAGCGGCACCATACGCGCTAAAGGAGAATATCAAACTGAAGAAAAGGAGGGGCGATTTGAAGTGCGCAACGCACGCGTCGCCTTCGATGGAAACGTTCTGCCCAACGTCATCTATAAAGCGGAAATCGACTTTTCTGATGAAGGACAAATCAAAATGCTTGATGCCTATGCTGGCATAAAGCCGTTTAAAACTTTTTCGCTGCGATTGGGCCAGATGCGCGTGCCTTTCAGCATTGATGCCCACCGTTCGCCCCATCAGCAATATTTTGCCAATCGCTCTTTCATTGCCAAACAGGTCGGGAACGTGCGCGATGTCGGACTGACTTTTGGCTACACGTTTGACAAGATTCCTCTCACATTGGAGGCGGGAACTTTCAATGGTTCCGGACTGACCAATCAGAAAGACTATTGGACAAAGACGCTCAACTTTTCAGCAAAGGCACAATATGTCCTGCCTTTCGGCCTGACGTTACAAGGCTCTATCCAGAAGATTTCGCCAAACGGCGGCGCGGTCTATCTGTATGACGGCGGTGCCACACTGCATTGCGGCAATTGGACGTTTGAAGGAGAATATCTGCGTAAACACTACACAAACAACACGTTCTCAGACGTCAACGCCATAGACGCTTTTGTTTGCTATCTTCTCCCGCTTCAACGCGTTTTCGATCACGTTAGTTTTCTAGCACGCTATGACCAGATGGGCAACCACAGCAACGGGCAGCTGAATGCCAACGGCACACTGCAAGTTGACGATGCTGCACGAAAAAGGCTCACAGGTGGTGTCACCTTTAGTTTTTCTCGAAAAATCAACGCTGACATACGACTGAATTACGAAAAATATTTCTACGACGACATAATGCTTGCCAAGCCCTCCGAACGCGACAAAGCCGTTGTTGAACTAATGGTTCACTTCTGACAAGCCAGCCTTTGGGTTAAACAAAAGAAAGCAAGAGGAATGATTTGTGTGGGGTAACGCACATATCATTTCTCTTGCCGCATGTTTACATATCACTTGACAACCAGATATTTGCCATCTCATTTCACATATCCGATGAATTTGCAAATATTCTCCTGAGCACATCCTGACTTGTCACAAGCATATCATGGCTTAACCCGCGCAGTGCCTGTTTCATCGTTTTGTCGGCAACGCGCTGAGCCTTTTGTTTCATAAGCTTTCCCTTCATCGTGAGATGAACCTCATGACAACGACGGTCGCCCTCTCTTTCGTTTCTCTGAACATAGCCATTGCGTTCCATGCTCCTAAGCAACCTCGTCATAGCAGGTTTGTCTTTGCAAGTCGCTTCACAAAGCTGCTGCTGTGAAACACCGTCCTGCTCTGTCAAGTAAAGCAAAACGGTCCATTGCGATGGCGTCAAATCGATGCCCGACTCCATAAAATTCTTCTGCAACTTTTTACTTATGGCTTCCGAAACCTTACCATTCAAAATTGCAAATATCAACCTTAAATCTATATTCAATTCCATATTAAGTAATGTTCAAAAAAAAACTTCCGCAGAAAATCTGCGATTAAGAGCATCTGATGAGATCGTTCCATTTAGGGAGTTCATCATCAGAGACGATACGTCTGCTCTTCTCTGATTCGTAGGATTCTTCAATGGGTCTTTTCGTTTCATACGTTCCTTGATTTATTGTAGCGATAATGGAAAGTCCTTCTTCCTGTTTGGCGTAGTTCCTTATCATCATAAAGGTCTTACCGGACAACAATATTTCTTGAAAATGAAGCACGAAACCGTTCGAGTCATCAAGCGTTAAGAACGCATTTCCCAGAAGCCCTTGACTGGTCATCTGCCGTCGGCCGCGAGTAGCGTTACCTGCAGCCGCGAGTAGCGTTACCTGCAGCTGCGAGTAACGCTACCTGCAGCTGGCGGTAGATGACATTTGACTATAACTGATTTTACTTTACACTTTTCTTGTTGTTTTACTAAATTACTT
>OHDV01000196.1_pt1 | contig 33105 bp, 24 predicted proteins | sample 1567041 | NCBI WGS metagenome assembly OHDV01 (sample SAMEA3879517, study PRJEB24766) | human gut metagenome | biome: human-associated habitat; feature: feces | place: USA | collected 1985/1987
TTTTATGATATTATATCATTACCATTTATACCCACATTTCATTTTGTATATTTTAATACAATTTTTTCATATACAATTTTCGGAACATTTTCTTGTTGATAATTATCTATGAATTTTTTATCAAATTTCCATTTTACAACTGCGTTCTCCCACGATGGAATTTTACTTCCACGTTCAATAAGCATATTAAGGTGATCTTTAATTTCCAATTTTGTCATTAAACGAGATTCAATTACTGAGCAAAGAATAATACGTCTAGCTTCTGCTGATAATTTTCTTTGACTGCTTACTGTATATCCGCACCGATAAAGAACAGATTGTTTTTGTAATGCTATAAAATTATCATCTTGGTTATTGGTGCTGTTAGTTGTTTGATCGACAACTTGACATAATATTATTCCACTAATCATGTCAAAATCAGATTTCAACATATAATATTTACCACATGTTTTACAATATGCCAATTGAACATCTAAACATTGAACATCACACGTATCATATAAAACAGGAATTTTAGCTATTACATCTTGCATCTCATGGTTTTCATGTTTACATTTTTGAGTAGTTTTTAACACGATAATGTCTTGTATAGATAAATTTTTATGGAAAGTTATCATTTGAGATTTTTTAACTACTTTAGACTCATGAACATTATCAATTGAAGATATAAATTCTCTTAAAGTTTGAGCATCTTGTAGTAATTGATTTTCTTTTTCTTTATCAAAAATTTTATCGCTTTTCATATATGAAAATAAATCTGACGAGATAACTTCATTTATTACTTTGAGAGAATCTTTTATTCTTTCAATAGCAAGATTTATGGCAGATATTTCATTGCAAACCTCTTTGTCATATCTTAAAATAATGTTTTGTATATATTCTGGTATCATATGTAAATCTCCCTCGTTTATAATAGTATCATTAAACAACGAATCATAATTAATAAAATACACAATGCAGAAGTGGTAATTAGAATATATCCAATTACTCTTCTACTCTTTTTTGCATCATATGTAATAATAAATTTAGATGATAAAAATATTACTGTTATAAGTTCTGCTATTGTAATCAAAATCAGAAATGCGCACGATAATAATATTTCACGTCCACCATCATAAAGTAATATACAACTCACTATTGGACAAATAATGGCTAATATTCCTATTATAATAGGGTAAATAAAATCCAATGATCCATCCGCTAGTAATTTCAATAAGAATAAAATAATTAAAAATATTATAACTCCCATATAACTATCTCTCACTTTATTTACAGTAATTTCATTTATGCATTATAGCACAATATACATCCCAAGTATATAAAAATCGTAGGTAGCTCAATCAATTGCTAATATGCAAAATAAAATTGCAACAAATAATACGCTTAAAACAGTATCGGGTTTAATGGCTTCTCAATACAGAGCAGGAAATGCTCCTAATGTCGATGCTGTTCTGAGAGATGCAAACGCATCAAATGATTTTAAAAGAACATATGGTGCTTATATTGGTAATTATATTCACGAATTAGACCAAAAGAATAATGTTGATAAGGCAGCACTTTCCAGTACTGAAAATTTAACGGCGGCAATTCAACGCCAAGGTGGAACAGTTCCTGTTGTTACAAGCAAATGGGATGCGTTTAAAACGGGATTAAAAGATGCTGGTTCAGTATTTAAGGCATCAGCAATTAACATTGGGGCTAATCTTGCTGTTTCTGCTACAATTCAAGGTATTGCCACAGCATTTGATTATGTATCTAATAAACAAGAACGTGCAATTGAATCTGGTGATGAAGTAATCCAGAATTATAAAGATATAAATGAGCAGATGGCACAATCTTCTTCATGGATTGAAACAAATGGCGAAAAATATACTACTCTTTCAAAAGGCGTGAGTTCTTTAGGAACAAATCTTGGATTAACAAACGAAGAATATGCTGAATATCAAGAATTGGCATCTCAGATTGCAACACAATTTCCAGAATTGGTATCAGGATATGATTCACTAGGAAAACCGATTATTAAAGCTGCAACAGATGTTGATACATTAAAAACTACTCTTAAAACACAAAAAGTCAATCAATATACTGAAAGTGTTAAAAATGCTAAAGATGTAATCGACAAATTAAATGCGGAAGTTAACCAAGATAAAAATTGGTTTTGGGAGGAAGCAGGTACAGACCAACAGTTACAATCATTGGAAAAATTCCAATCTGCATATGAAAACGCTTTTAAAAATAAAGATGGTAACAAATTTTTAGATTTAAACCAATGGTTAGATGATGGTAATTTCGTAGACGCACTTGATAATGCAGGAGTTAGTGTAAAAGACTTCGGTAAATTAATAAATGAATTAAACGACTCGCAAGGGAAACTTAAAGCTAATAGCGACACTAATGATTTCCTTAATACTATTATTGGATCACAAGAATCTTTAAGAAATCAACGTGAAAATTCTGCTGATGAATTAAAAAGTTATATCCCTGCATTCTTTCAAGAACAACGAGCTTATCAAAATTTATTAGATGATGTTCCAAGCATAGACAGTGAACTTACATCATTAATAAATTCTTTTTCATATGAAGATTTAGAGAAAAATGGGTTTACTGGTGATAAAGCAATTAGTAAATTAAAATCTTGGAGTCAATCCGCTGTCAAAGAACTGCAAAATAAAGACATTCAAGATGCATTAAATGATGTATTTACAATAAATGATGATAGTTCTAAACAATCATTTGATTCGTGGCAGAAAGAAGCAGATGCTGCTCTTAATAAAGCTAGTGAAAAAAGTAAAAGTTTTTCACGTGAACAAATGCGGGAAGCTTCTGGAATCAAAGACCAATGGGAAGAACTAAGAGGTATTCAAACAAAAGTTGCCGAAAGATGGGATGATACAACAGGTATTAAATCAAGAGATTTAAGTATTGAGGATTTAGAAACTCTTGGTACTATGCTGTCTGATACACAATACGATGGACAATCATTTGAAGAAATGGTTGATCAGATTCAGAATGTCCAAGACACATCTCGTCTCACTCTTGAAAATATGCAAAAAGTAGTAACCGATACCACTGCAAGTTTATCAACGTTACAATCTGCAACAAGTGAAGCTTCATCTGCTACGGGATTAACTGCTGATACAATTACCTCTATGGGCGGTATGTTCTCTGACATTGATAATTTTGATAGTGCCGCATTGTTTAAAAATACAGCAAATGGTGTAAAATTAAACACTAAAGCATTATCAAGTCTTTTAGCAGTACAACATGATATTAAAGCGAATGATTTTGCACGTTCCATAGAAGAACAGACTAAAGCTATTGCTGAACAGAATGATGTTGTACAAGCTCAAACTAAAGGCACAGATGCATATAAGACAGAGCAAGACAAATTAAAATCTATGTTTGCAGATTTATCTGCATTACAACAAGCGCAGTCACAGTATCACGCTCTTTATAAACAACAACAAGAACTCTTCTCTGATTATGGTCAATGGCAACAAGCACAATCTACCGCTAATGCAGGTGATAAGTACAACAATATGGTTTCTGGTCTTCAAGCTGCAAAAGACGCTTGGGACAAAGGACTTGTTGGTACAGATGATTTTAAATCGTTTGCAAAACTTATATCTCCGTCTGGTGCAACAGATGATGTAAACTTTGCCGAAAACTATGCTAAAGCTGCACGTTATCTTACAGAAGATGAGTCTGGTGTGAAGGCATTCTTAAATGACTTATCTTCTAAAGGTCTTGCAGATTTCAATGAAGAGTCTCAGCAATGGTCATATAACGTAAAAGATATGGCAGAAGCCGCTAAACAAATGGGTATGGGTAAAGACTTCATGTCCAATATGTTTGGTAGACTTGAAGACTATGGATTCCATAATAATGTCATTTCTGATGCAGAAGATGGTGTTTTAAAATTATCAGATGCTTATTCCAATCTCGCAGAGTCAGAAGCCAGACTTGAAGATTTAAAGAAAAACGATCCTACTAATACTACCGCTATTGAGCAAGCAGAGAAAGAAGTTTCTGGATATAAGCAAGATATTGATGAACTTGGAACAAACCTGAAAGAAGTCGCTTCACATACAGCAGAGAATTATAATCGTGAACTTGAAACTGCTAAAAATCAGATGAAAACACTTGCAGATGAACGTGAACGTATTTTAAAAAGTAACGAATACGGCGATAATACTCAAGCGGTTGCTGATTATATGCAGTCACAGATTGACCAGCTAGGTCAGAATTATGGTCTTGATTCTTCTGCCCTTCAACAACAAGCAGAGCAAGCTGCAAAAACATACTCCGATGCATTACAAAATGCAACTATTGAAAATCCTGTTACCCCTGATTTTGGTGAAGATACTGCTTCTGCTGATGCTTATGCTAGTGCAGTAGATAAAGTACAACAGGCAAATAAAGATAATAACCAGACATTATCAGATTCTATCAAAACATTACAACAATATAATTCAGAACAAATCAAAGGCATTGATTTATTTGATGGTGCTTACGATAGTGATGAATTGAAACCTGCGGAACAAGCATTAGACAATATTTGTCAATCTCTTGGTCTTACGAGTGAAGAAGCAGGATTGCTTGGACAAGTTCTTGAGTCTATGGGAATTATCAAACCAGAAGTAGATGATTCTGAGGTTAAACAAGCTAAGACAGATGCAGAAGAAACAAAACAAACCTATGATAATTTAGGTGATAGCACAGTTTCTATTAATGCAGATGTTTCTGGCGAAGATAGCGTTGCATCTTTTGTTGACCAATGCTCTTCTATTCAGCAAGGTATGACTACTACTATTACTGCTACGGTCAGTGGGGAAAGTGAAGTAGAATCTCTCGAAAGTGGTCTTGAGCAAATCCCAGATAATACTCCTACTACTGTTGATGTTACGGTTAATAATCAGCAAGACTTAGATAATATTCAAAGTAAAGTTGATAGCCTTAATGCAGGTGGCAAGGATATTACTCTCAATGCTCATATTAAACCAGATGGTGATAGCGAAGTAGAAGTTAAAGCAAAAGATACTACTGTAAAGGTTACGCCTGATCCAAAAGAAGTTGAAGTTACGGCTAAACCTGTAAAAGTTGATGTACAACCATCACAGAAAGAAGTTAGTGTAAGTGCAAAAGTAACGAATAAGCCAAACGCAACTTCCCAAGGAATTATTAATTATAAAAAAGGCACTGTTGAGAAAGCCGATGGCACTACTTCCCAAGGCATTATCAATTATAAAAAAGGTGATGTCGAAAAGGCAGATGGAACGGTTTCTACAGGTACAATCAATTATGATTTAGGCAATGTCGCTACCCCAGACAACGCAGTTGCTACTGGTGTTATTAATTATACATTAGGTAGCGTTGCAAAACCAGCCGCTTCGGGGACAATAATTTCAGCCACTCTTGCGACAGGTACTTTTGGACAAGCCAGAGCATACGCAAAAGGAAGCCTTACAGATTTCCCTGCTTATGGTCATGGTAAAGTTTCGTTAAGTAGTGATGAAAAAGCTCTCGTAAATGAACTTGGAATGGAATCTATTGTGCGTGATGGCGTTTGGTCTATGATTCCTGGGGGTGCGCATATTGAGAACTTGAAAAAGGGTGACATCATTTTCTCCGCTTCTCAAACAGAAGATTTACTCAAGCATGGTGCAACACCAGGTCATGCTAGAGCATATGCACAGGGAAGTCTTAGTGATATTTCTCTCACTCATGCTTTTGATGGTGGCTCTGGATGGGGTGGATTCGGTGGTGGATTATCCAATAAAACATCGGTTTCATCTGGATCATCTAGTTCATCTGATAGCTCTGCTACTCAGCAACATACGGATGCTGTTCAAAAAGATACATCCGCTACAGAAGATAATACCAAATCTGCAAAAGATTCTACCGAAGCATTTGACTGGGTAAAAACTAAACTTGATAAATTTGCAAAATCTGTAGAACATATTTCTAATCAGATTACGGACTACATATCTTCTACTTTCAAAACTGTACTTCTCAAGAGACAGGTTAAAGCAGTTGAAAAGCAACTCAAGGCGAATGAACAGGGATATACTGCTTATATGGACAAAGCTAATTCTATTGATATTAGCGACGACTATAAGAATAAGGTAATCAATGGTACATTCTCAATTGAGGAAATTGATACATCTTCTGACTCTGGTAAACAGTTAGCAAAAGATATTAAGCAATTTCAAGAATTTTACAACTCAGCGCAAAATTGTAAAGACACAGTTCAGGAGTTAAACAACAAACTTCTGGAATTATATGAAACAATCGTAAATATGCCTACGGAAAAGGCAGAGAAAAAGATTGACAGATTAAAGACTAAACTTGAATCTCTCAATGCTGTTTCTGATACTGTTTCATTGGGTGGATCTGCAATCGCAGCAATGCAGAATCAGATTAAAGTTGACAATCCTGGTCTTGGCAATGCACAGAAGAAGCTTGATAAGGCTGAAACTGCTAGAAATGCAACCAAGAAAACTCGTGCTAAAGCAAGTAAGACTTTAAAATCTGCTACGGCTGATGCAGAGTCTACAGGAAATGCACTTATCAAGACAAGTGAGAAACAGACAAAATCCATAGGCAAGAAACTGAAAAACGCCGCAAAGTCTAATACAAATAAGACTACTTATAATGCAATTGCACAGGCAATTCGTGAAGGTAAAGCAGTTAATACAAAGGGACTGAAAGGCGCAGCACTGAAATATGCGAAATCATATAACAGTTCTTTAAAGCAAGGCAATACTATTGCTTCCAAGGTTAAGGCAGGTAAAACTGTTAAGACTTCTGGAATGTCAAATGTATTGAAGTCTACGGCACAGGCATATAACGCTGATGCAAAAGAGAAAGCTTCTGCACAGAAAGTATATGACAATGCTAAGAAAGCAGACGAAAAAGCCCTTGATGATCTGACTAAGGCTCAGAAAAATAAAGAGAAATTATATGCAGGTTCTACTAAGGAACAACAGATTCTTTCGACAACAAAAGGTAAGAAATCATATGTATACCAGAATATGCTTCTTACACAGGAAACTAAGAATCTCAAGGAACAGAACAAACATCGTCAGAAAGCTTTAAAAGAGACTCGTGATAGCTATATGAAAGCAAAAAGCAAGTATGACATTGCTGATGCTGATAAAACGAAATCTCAGAATAAACTTCTGAACAATAAAACTGTCATGTCTAAGTTGAATAAAACTCAACAAAAGGCATTAAAGGCAGGTAAAACAGTAAGCACAAAAGGTATTACTGATCCAAAAGTGCTGAAATGGATTCAAGACTATAATGAAAAAGTCAAGAAATCTGCTGATTTAAGCAAGAAACTTCGGATTGAACAGGAAGCTTTGGATAAAGCAACAAGCGAAGCAGCACAATCTCAGGCAGAATACGCACAGTCTATCGTAGAAAATGCAAAGAAGAAACTTGAGAATATTGCAAACTATTATGATTCCTTTACTTCTCAATGGGAAAACAGGAACTCTATGTATGAAGCATATATGGATAGGATGCAGACACAGGGTTACAATCTGAGTACAAAATTCTACGAAGCAGAGATTGGACAGCAACAGAAAATTGTTGATAATCTGTCTCAGAAGTATATCGCAATGAAACGTAACTTTGCACAGGCAGTACAGGATGGTACGATCGTAGAAGGTACGGAAGAATACTATGAGATGCAGAATGAGATTGACCAAGTTGCGATTAGTTTGAAAGAAGCACAAAACAAAGTGGTTGAGTTCCAAGCGTCAATCCGTGACCTTAAATGGGAACAGTTTGACCAGTTGCAGGAAGCCATCGGTCGTATTACCAGTGAGTCAGATTTTCTTATTGACCTTATGAGCCATAAGGATATGTATGACAAAGATGGCAAGATGACAGAACAAGGTCTTGCTACTATGGGATTGCATGGTGTCAACTATAATACTTATATGGCGCAAGCAGATAAATATAAGGAAGAAATGTTGAAAATCAGTGAGGAACTTGCGAATGATCCTAACAATCAGAAACTCATTGATCGTAAGAATGAACTGATTGACGCACAGCAACAAGCTATTTTATCTGCTGAAAATGAAAAGGATTCTATCAAGGATTTGATTCAGGACGGTATTGATAAACAGTTGGATGCTCTGGATGATTTGATTGACAAGTATCTTGATTGCCTTGAAAGTGAAAAATCTTTATACGAGTACAGAAAGAAAATTGGTGAACAGTCAGAAAAGATTGCTTCTCTACAGAAACAGTTATCTTCTCTGCAAGGTGATAATTCCGAAGAAAATAAAGCGAAGTTACAGAAACTCAAAGAGGATTTGAAATCTGCACAGGATGATATGGAAGAAACTCAGTATGACAAATATATTTCTGACCAGAAGAAACTTCTTGATGAACTCAAGCAGGACTACAAGAAAGCTCTTGATGACAGAATGGATAATGTTGACGTACTGATTTCTGATGCTATCGCAAGTATCAATAGTAATTCATCTAATATTTCTCAGACATTACAGACAGAATCTAAGAATGTTGGATATACATTATCTGGTGAGATGCAGACCATCTGGACAAGTCAGAGTCAGGCTCTTTCTCTATATGATGGTAAGTTTGAAACCAGATTTACAGGTATTACAACTGCTATTGGAAATGTCTATGATCGACAGAAAGACATGATTGATGCTATTAATGCTATGGCTGAAAAATGGATTGCTAAAGCAGACCAGATGCTACAACAACCTACTAAAACAGAAGGAGTTCTTGAAGAAGTAGAGCAAAAACCAGATAAAGATAACGTTGCAGAAGGGAATCCAACACCAGATCCACCAAAAGTTAGTGATAAGGATTCTATTAAGGACGCTGTGCTGGTTGATCCTGATGAACCAAAGAAAAAGCCAAATAAGAATGACAATAAGAAGATGGGTAACGGTAAAGCCGAAGTAGGCGATAAAGTTACTTTCTCTTCTGGTAGATATTATGAAGCATCTGATGGTTCTGGTGCGTCTGGTAATATGTATCTTGGCAAGAAAGTTAAGATTACACGAATCAATAAAGGTTCTAAATATCCATATGCTATTGATGCTACGGATGGTACTGAACTTGGTTGGGTAAAACTTAATCAGTTGAAAGGCTATGCTTCTGGCATCATGAGAGTTCCGAATGACCAGTTAGCTTGGACGCAGGAACAGGGTGAAGAAGCTATTGTCAGAAATGATGGTAGTATTCTGACTCCATTAAGTAGAGATGTGTCTGTACTAAATGCAGATATGACTAAGAACTTATGGGACTTCATGGGTAATCCTGGTTCATTCTTGAGTGATTATAGTGATGGCGAGAAGTTTGGTGTGAAGAATGTTGATAATTCTAGTAGTGTTGATGTTGGTGGTGTTACAATTCAATGTAATATGCCTAATGTTCAAAATGCAAATGATTTATTACATGAACTCACAACAAACAAGGACATTGAGAAAGCTATTTGTGCAATGACGATTGATCGAATCAGAGGTGGAAGTTCATTAGCCAAATATAAGTATAGAGTTTAATTTTAGGGAACTACTCTTTCATCGGAGTAGTTCTCATTAAAAATTGACATAAAATATATAATATAAGAAATTGACCAGAAACTCTTTACAACGATTTAAATTTGTTGTAAGATAACGAATATAAGAAAAAGACAGATTCCGTTAGACGGTTTGAGCCAAACTTTGGAAGGTTAAAGGCTAAATAAATTTAATTATTCAACGCATTAACGATCGCTATTTGGATTATGGCGGTCGTTTTTGCATCTATAATATCTTAGAAAATCCAGTACACAACCAGCAATAACACCGCTTATGATTTGGATTCCTATTTTATACATAGTATCAAGAATCACACTATATCCTCCTTTGTAAGTTATTTCCAACATGAAGTCATGAGGATATCTATATAAACAGAACATCACTGTTCTGACGTGACTCAGACCGCTAACAACCATCCCAACTAGCCTTTAGAATTAGAACGTGGAATCTGTCTTACAGTATATTATATAAAATGAATATATTTGTGTCAATTATAATTCGACAAATTTTACAATTAAGAGACTATCTATGATTGGTAGTCTCTTTTTATATGGAAAGAGGTAATTAAATGTCAGATAAAACTGTACAAGATTTACTTGATAAAAGTATAAAACAAGATGTTGCAAAACAACAACAAAATAAGATTCAAAAATTGCAGGAAAAAGTAAAAGATATAGAGCAGAATGAATCTGCTCAAATATCTGATATGGATAAAAAATATCTTAAAGATTTGAAACATCAGTGGAATGAACTTTTTATTGAAACTGTAAAAGTTAAAACACAGTATGAACTACTTATTCAAGATGTAAAACTGATGAAAGAAATTACACTTGCGATTAATAAAGGTGATACATGGAAATATAAACTTGCCAGATGGCTTGTTAGATAAATAGAAAATAAATGGTAAAGGTGGTGAAGTATGAAAGTATTAGATTTTGAATATGATGGAACTTTAGCTTCAAGCAAAGGAATTGTAGTTTGTTCATTTGATTCAAGCGATGATGAAACAGTAGATTATGGTTCTAAGATAAATTTTGACGTAACATCTATGAGAAATGGAAAAGAATTTGTCTTGGTTAATTCTGGATATGATGAAGCAGGTGAATTTACTTTTCAAATTTGTAAAGATCCTTATATGCAATTAAATCGGGGAAACAAATATTTCACCACTGATGAACAACGTTTTGTGTATAGATGGCTTAATAGAAACGATGGGTTTCACATTTTAAAAATAATCACATCTGAAAATCAAACTATGCTATTTAAAGGAAGTTTTAATATTAAAGCAATTGAATTTTGTGGACAAGTAATTGGCTTTGAATTGACATTTACAATGGGTAAACCATTTGCGACACAGGATTGTAAAACAATCACACATACATTTAATGCAAATGAACAATTCCCTATCATAGATGAATCAGATGATATAGGATATATTTATCCTGATATACAAATTAAATGTCTTTCAAGTGGTGATTTAAAAATTACAAATTCTATCGAAAACCGTACAACAATAATTAAGAATTGTTCTACAAATGAGGTTATTTCTGTTGATGAGAATTTAAACATATCTACTTCTCTCTCATCTCATAAATTATATAATGATTTTAATTTTGTATTCTTTAGAATTGCAAACTCTTATGAGAATAATCAAAATATCATTTCTGTAAATATCCCATGTGAAATTACAATTAAATACTATCCTGTTGCGAAAGGAGTTGGACTTTAAGAATGAACGTACATAAATTAAGAATGGACACCTCTGGCAACGTAGAGGATATTAGTTTTGTTCTCGCTAAGAAAAATGGAGATAAACTTGGCAATATTGTAAACGTAGATAATATTGTTGCAAAACATTCCATGAAAGAAGCGTCAGATATTACATTTGCTGCACATAAGAAAATGAATGACAACATCATTAAATGTTGGAATGATATCAAAGATTTTAAATTAGTTTGGATTCCTGAGTGGGATATGTGGTATGAAATTACCGTAGAAGTAAATGAAGAAGATGAAAATATTAAGAATATTTCTGGTAAGACTTTAGGTGAAGCCGAATTATCTCAAATTATGTTATATGGAATCGAGATTAATACTGAAACAGATATCGCTAGAGAAGACTACAAAATTCCTACAACATTTTATAATCCAGATCATCCAGAAGCTTCATTAATGGATAGATTGCTTACCGATAAAGCACCACATTATAAAGTCAAGCATATTGATAAAAGTTTGATGAACTTACAAAGAACTTTTACTTTTGATGATACATCAATTTATGATGCACTTCAAGAAGTTTCAGAAGAACTTGATTGTTTATTTATATTTGGGTGTGGTTCTGATGAGAATGGAAAACCAGAAAGAACAATTTCTGTATATGATTTGGAAGCAAATTGTGTAGATTGTGGGAATAGAGATACGTTTGTTCATAAATGCCCTAAATGTGGAAGCACAAATATCATATTAGGATATGGAGAATATACAAATGTATTTATTTCAAGAGATAATCTTGCTGATGAGATTACATATTCAGTTGACACTGATTCTGTAAAGAACTGCATGAAACTTGAAGCAGGTGATGATTTAATGACCGCTGCTATTCGATCATGTAATCCTAATGGAACAGATTATATCTACTACTTCCCAGATGAAACAAGAGAAGAAATGTCACCAGAATTGCAAGAAAAATTAAAGTCTTATGATGCCTTATATGAAAAGTATCAGTCTGATTATAACTTTACTATAAATGATTCTTTTGTGACAAATTATAATGCGCTTGTAAATAAATATAAAACTTATGAAGAAGATTTAAAAGATACAGAGATTAAAAATCCTATTGTTGGATATCCAAAATTGATGCGTATTTATTTTGATACGATTGATATGGTGCAACTTTTAAGAAATAAGTTAATGCCACCAGTTAATAAGCCAGATAATAATGCAAAATCACAGGGCGAATATTTGATGGCTAATCTCCCATCTTCTGCTTCTACTACTTCTCTTAAAAATCTTTCTGTGTCTACTGCTGATAATATTATGGTTATGTTGGCACAATCTATTGTCAAAGGTGTTTTCAAAGTTACAGTTACAAATACTACATTGTCTAATAATGTATGGAAGGGTAAGTTTAACTTAGAGAATTATGCTGATAAAGATGATAAATTTACTTCTCAATTCGTATCAATCAGCATTAATGAAAATTACGAATCTTATGTAAAACAACGTATAGATTCTATTCTTGCTCGTTCAGATGAAAATTACTATGATATCGTAGGATTATTCAAACAAGATATGACTGTGTTTAAATCACAGTTGAAAAAGTATTGTTTAAATACATTACAAATATTTCAAAAATGCTGTCAATCTTGTATTGATATGATGGTACAACAAGGAGTTTCTTCAAACAGTACATCAAGTATATATGGAATAAATACAAAAGTCCTGTATGAGAATGTATATGTTCCTTATTATAATAAGATGAATGCAATTCAAGATGAGATTAAAGTACGTGAAGATGAATTGTATACTGTTGAAGGAAAATATAATAATCAGAATCAACTTGTACAAGATGGTATCCAGATTGAAATTGAAAGAATTATCACAGAAGTACAAGATGCATTGAATTTTAAAAATTACATTGGAGTTGATTTGTATAAAGAATTTAGTTCCTTTATCCGTATGGACAAATATTCTAATGATAATTATATTTCTGATGGACTCAACAATACAGACTTAATGAAGAATGCAATTGAGTTTATTACAGTTGCTACAAAAGAATTATTTAAGTCTGCTACTCTCCAACATTCTATCACGGGAACAATTAAGAATTTCTTACGAATGAAAGAATTTGAGCCTGTGACAAATAACTTTAAAAATGGTAACTGGATTTGTGTTGGAATTGACGATAAGGTATATCAATTAAGAATTATCGAGTATGAAATTGATTTCTCTGATACGCAAAATATTAGTGTTACATTTTCTGATATCATAAAACTTCCAGATGGAATGTCATATTATGAACGACTGGAAGAAGCAGCTTCAAAGATGGCTACATCTTATAATGGTGTAGTTAGACAATCTATCATTAATACTGATTTCAAGAATAAAATGAATGAAATGATTACTAAAGGTTTAAGTATGACCAATACAAAAATCGTTAGTAATGCAGACAACCAGGATATTACGTGGGACGAACATGGATTGTTATGTCGTGAATATGATGATATTCTTTCTGATTATACAGATTCGCAATTAAAAATTATCAATCATGGTATTTATATCACTGATGATAATTGGAAAACCGCAAGAGCTGGCATAGGTAATTTTATTTATTATGATCCGAAAGATAAAACTTACAAAGAAAGCTATGGTGTTATCGCTGATACTCTTGTGAGTAATTTAATTCTTACAAGTGAAGTAGGTATTTACAATGAAGAAAAGTCTATTGAGATGGCTAAAGATGGAATCATTGTAACTACCAATACTATGAACAAAAATGTATTTACTATCCGTAAGGAAATTACAGATGATGAAGGTAACGTAACTTACGAAAGACAGTTATATATTGATGATAATGGAAATATCAGATTAGCAGGAAACGCTTCTATCGCATGGGATAGCATCACAGGAACAGAAAATGTCGTTGTAAAAGATACTCTTGATACTCTTATGGGTACTTTACAAAAAGAATTTTCAGATAAAATTGTTGATCTTGAAAAGCAAAATGATAAGAAAGCAGAGACATGGTATCAAGGAACCGATCCATCAGTTGATTGGAAAACGACTGCTGATAAAAAAGGACACCAAGGTGACTTATGGTATGATACCCAAAATCAGAAAACCTATATTTATGGTGTAAATGGATGGGAAGAAACTAAAACTAATCCACCAGATGATGTGTTTGATAAAATTGATGGGAAAGCACAGATATTTATTGTGCAACCTATCCCACCTTATAATGTTGGTGATTTATGGTTTAACAATGAAACATCAGATATTATGACTTGTGTAAAGGCAAGAGCCACTGGAAATTTCGATTCTACTGAATGGGAAAAGAGAAATAAATATACAGATGATTCTAGCTTGTCTACATTTTTAAATAACACATATAAAACGGATATTGGAAATATTCAAAATCAGATAGATGGGAAAATCGAAACATATAGACAAAGTGAAGATCCTTCTCTTTCATGGACTGATGCAGATAAGACTAAACATATTGGTGATTTATGGTATAACACTTCTACAAATGAAACATTTATGTATACTGGTTCAAAATGGGATGCTGTTTCAGGGAATATACCAGATGAAGTTTGGAATACTATTGATAAAAAAGCGCAGATATTTACTGATACTCCAAAAACACCTTATAACAAAGGGGATTTATGGTTTGTTGGTGAAAATGGTATATATATTGATACAGAACATCCAAATGAATATAGGAATGAAATTCTTACTTGTATAAATCCTAAAGCTGATGGAACGTTATTTAGTATTAATGATTGGCAAAAGAAAAACAGCTATACAGACAATTCAGCATTAAATGAGTTTAAAAACAATGTAGGCTATACTCAGATTAACAGTGAATGGGTAATTTCACCAAATATCAAAGGTGGACATTTAATGATTACTCAGAATGGAAGTCAATATTCTGCTGAGATTACACCAGACGGTAAGTTAAAAGCTACAGGGGCAGAAATTACAGGAAAAATTATTGCTACTTCTGGTATTTTTACTAACGTAGATATTCAGAGTGGTAAAATTGGTGGATTTACACTTGCAGATAATATATTGTCAAGTAGTTTTGCAACAATCAGCCCATCATCTTTATCATATGGAGGCAATTTTTCTGTTGATTCAAGTGGAAAGTTAAGTGCGAATGGTGCAACTATTACAGGTGATATTAATGCTACTTCAATTTATGCAAAAGATACATATAATATATATGTTGATGGGAAAAATAAGGCATCAAAGGTAATATGGTGTGACACGAATGAATATGAATGGAATCCAAGTGCAGGATATGCTGATTTATATATGGGGCATGATGGCAAAGCATGGATGGAATTTTTAGATTCATCATATAGTAATTATAAATTTATCCGAAAATCTATTATGGCTTCTCAGTATTTTAATACAAGCAATCGCCAAAATAATTACTCTTCTGTAAATTGTGTTACTGACCAAGATACAACATATATTGAGTTTACAACAATAAGGAATGATATGCCAGCATCTGTTAGACTACAAATTGCTAATGATAGCGGATTATGTTTTATTCCAGGAGATGTAAATGATAGTGCATTGACTTACGATGAAACAATTAAACTTGGAACAAAAAGTCATAAATGGATGCAAGTTTGGACTAAAAATTTGTATGCAAACGGAGATACAGTTAGATTCTCTGGAATATCCGCAAAATCTTCAACTAGATATCTTGTTATTGATGACAACGGAAATGTTGGGTACAGAGATGGCAATAATACCGAAGGTGGCAATGCATCTAGTTATGGTTCTCTCACTAACAAACCACAAATTAATGGACACACTTTAATAAGTGGAAATAATACATTATCTAATTTAGGGATCGCTGCACGATCACATTCCCATTCAAGTTCTGACATTAATTGGAGTACTACATTAGGATATAAAGGATTTGGTCATTGCCACACGGTTCTTATTAATAGTGATAAAAATATGTGTGTTGCCATTAGTAATGATAGTGTTCCTGCATTCACTCCTTATAATGTTACATCATATACCAATATTGATAATTATATGGTAAGTGCTGGTGGCACTTGTAATTTAGGAAGTACATCTGCTCCTTGGAATAAAATATATGCAAGTGAACTATGGCTAAACGGGAAACAGTTTACCACTAGCGGATCATCTGGACGAGGAATAGCTTCTATCACTTCTGGTGGGACATCTGCGAATGGACTTAAAATTACTTTTAATAGTAATTGTCAAACAGAATCCACAACCTATGACTGGGTTCAAATTTTCTATGAATCGAATGGAAGAAAAATAGCTCTTTCAAAATTAGGTGGTTCATTTGGTGGAACTACTGTTAGTATCCCATCCACAACATTTTGGTTATATTGGAGAACAGATTCTTCAAGCGATTCTTTTTATGGATTCTCAATTGATTCTATCACACCAGCAAATGTATCATCTCCTTCTCTTTCTACAACATCAGATTCTTTCCCAAGTTATCCCGTAACAGAATTATCAGGTAGTAATTATCCAGAAAGTTCACATGGTAGTTATGGAAATAATATAAATCAATTATGGAGATATACTTATTCTGGTGGAAAAACTGGATCATATAAAATTACACTAGAAGATGGAACAGTTTATACATTAAACACATCACCAACTGTAAATCAGGCTACGAGTTCTACTGCTGGTATTATGAAATTGTATTCTAGTACAGGATCTAATACTGATGGTACTATGACGCAAGCTGCTATTAAAGCTGCTATTGATGCTATTGATACAAGTGGTGGTGGATATACTGCTGGCGTTGGTATTAAAATTGTAAACAATCAAATTAGTTTAACTGGGACTTCTAAAGATAATTATAGATATGTCAGAAATCCTATTGATGGAACACTTCATATGTCTAATGGTTGTGGATGGGATCTTGTTAATACAGATAATAAAGAAGTTACAGGAATTTACTGTAATGGTAGTAATGAAGTAATAATAAGTGAAAAAGATTATGATACCATATTACGTGGCTCATCTATACAATTAGGCAACAGCAACACAATTGTTAAGATTCCATATTTGCCAAATTATACATCTGCGTCAAAATATCTTGTAGATGATGGTAACGGGAATATAGGTTGGAGAAGTGTTACACAAGGAAAAACTTATAATCTGGCAAATGCAAGTACCTATGGAGTTATGTGTTTGTATTCTATGACAGGAAATAACACAGATGGTACTATGACACAAGCTGCAATTACCGAAGCAATTAATAATGCCAGCGGCGGTGGAAGTAATGATAATACAGAAATAGGAAGCAGCGCATATAGTTATTATGTTCAATATTTATATGAAAGTGATAGTGGTTCATCATTTTATTGTTTAAGACCAAATCATTCAGGTACAACAACACCATATACATATTTAGGTGATAATGATAATTATTGGAAGAAATTAAATGCTATGAGCGCAACTACAACTCATTCCGATAAATATTTAAAAGAAAATGTTTGTGATTTTAATAATATTAACGGTATTGATAGTTTCTTTATGGAATTAACCCCAGTGTCATATCATTTTAAGTATTATGGAGAATTAGAAGATCATTATGGTTTTATAGCACAAGATGTTGAACAATCTTTGCTTAAATATGGATTAAATCCAGATAAACTCGGATTAGTATACCGTAATAAACTTTCCAAACCAAATCCAGCTGGAAAAATGATACAGTATACATTAGCATATGATGAATTTATACCAATCAATACCTATATGACACAAAAAGCCCACCATCGTATTGACTCTCTCACAGAAGAAAACCAAAAACTTAAAAACACTATTCTCTCATTACAAGGAGAAATTGCAATTATAAAACAAAAATTGGAGGAATTAGCATGATTAAAATTAATACAACAACTAATGTAAATGCAAATATTTATGTTGGTGAAGCAGAAAATCAAAAGAACGTAGCTTATGCAAACGCTTCTGTAAGTAAAAATGGTGACGTTTCTATTACCAAATCCATTCAGGATGGTGAAGCATTCAAAGCCAATAAAGAATCAGTTCTGAAAGATTTCACAGAGTTTGAAACCTATGTGTATAGATTAGTAGATACTGCTGAATAGAATATAATCACATAAATTACAATGACAGACTATGGATTAATTTCTGTAGTCTGTTTTATTATACCCAAAATCAAGGAGAAGAAAATATGAAATATAGAAATATTGAAATCATTAATGTAATTAACTTTCTAAATAAGTTTGGTGATATGAAATTGCCTGCAAAAATTAGTTTCGCTATCATTAAAAATCAGAATTATTTTAATAAAGAATATAAGGATTATACCGATGCTCTGCAAAAAACATATGAATCTTATTCAGACCACTTTAAGAAAGATAAAGAAGGACAAGTGGTTGTAAATAAATCTGGTATTCCAGAACTTGATGATAAAGATGTTGCCAATAAGATGTATGAGGAAATCAATGACTTACTCTCTCTTGAGGTTGAAGTAGGAAGATTTTACATTGATGAGTCTATATTTGACTATGATGATTCAAAATATGATGTATTAACTCCAAAGGATATGTTTGCCTTAATGGACTTCTTATGTCGTAAAGATGAGGATAAAACAGAATGACAGAACAAGAATATAAACAGAAAGAAGCAAAAATAAAAGAACGTAATAAAAATATTACGATGAAACGGAAACTTCATCGGATGAAAAAGAGTAGATTCCCAAAGTTCAAGAAACCAAGCACAAGTAAAATTGTGCTTTTTATTGTATTTATAATTTGTATTCAGATACTTTGTTTTAGCGAATATATGGCTATTACTACAGGTGATACAAGTTATATGTACGCATTAATTGGTGTTCCTTGTACATTGATTCCTACGATCATTGCGTATTATGCAAAAGCTAGTAAGGAGAACATGGCAGGAGGCATTACATATGATATGGCTATGTCACAACAAGCAGACTACTCTTCCGCTGTTGATGAACAAACTGACAGTGATGGTGCTGTTGGATAATAATATATTTATAACAGAAAGGATATTTTATCATGTATACGCTAAAAATTACAGATGAAAATACTGTAGTAACTACGGTAAAAGAATCCATCATGGAACGAAGCAATTGCGTAGACAAGATACAGATACTCACGAGCAAAATGTATCGTGAACAAATTGATATGTCTGACGCATCTTTGTATATGAAATATAAGTTGCCTATTTCAAATAAAATTAAAACAGTACAACTTATTGCAAACGATCTTCAATATAAAGAAAATTACATTCAATATTTAATTCCTGCGGAAGTTACATTAACTGCGGAAAGTGGAAATATTGAAGTAACTTTTACATTTCTAAAACCTGTACATAATGAAGATGATACATTCACTTCTTATATTCGTAAAACAACATCTGGAACAATCTATATTACCCCATTAGTACAATTTGATAAGTATGAGCCATCTGAATTATTCTCAGAGACAGACCAAAGGTTACTTAAAATCGAAGGTTATATTAAAGACTTGGATGCTCTTAATAAAGCAACCTACGAAAATATGCCAACCGATATTCAATTAGATTTGAACGATGAGAACAATAAGAAACTTACTCTTATTAATCAGAATGGCAATATCGGAAATGGTGTTGCTATAAAAAACTTATCTTCTGCTGTTGAGGGAGAAATTGTAGATGCAGATCCAGACGGTGTGCAAGATGGTGTAATTTATCTTGACCAGATTGTTGATATTGATAGATTATTAGCAAAATAATTTATCTGTAAAAATATACGAGGGAGGTGATTTCACGATGATAACTCCAATTTGGTATTCGGCATCCACCAAACGAATTGCCGAAAAAGCATTAGAAAGAGGAGTTTTAAAGTATCCGGGTCTTTGTTATATCAGAGATATCAATAGTATCGCTTGGGTTTCAATTGAAAATCAGTTGGAATACATTAAAGGAGACAACCAGATTACGGATGTCAAATATGAAAATTCTATGCTTCAATTTTATAATGGCGAAACATTGTTATTCTCTTATGATATTTCAATCACTGATGAAGATAAAAATAATATCGTTGAAGAAGTCAAAAGAACAATAGGATTAGATAATTATGTGAAGACATCTGATTTATCTAAAGTTCTTGATGATATTATTGGTAATCTTCCAGATAATACCACTGTGGTAGATTATCTTAATAGTCTATCATATAACAAATTAGCAGATGTTCCTATTACAAATTTAATTGGAACACTTTCTATCCCGATTATAATATCATCTCTTAATGATGGTATTTATAATATCAAAGGTCAATGCAGTATTGGGAATAATACTACTATTAATTCTTGCGCTGATGGCGTTCTTTATCTTGTATCTCATGATTTAGACAATCCAAATAACGTATCAATTACAAAAATTTACGGAAAAAACATAACTCTGTATTTTGTTCAGGAAGACGGTTCATATACCACAGATAAATATGTAACCGAAAGTTGGATCAATGCACAGGATTATGCAAGTGCCGCTTCTGTAAAGGAATATGTACGAAATGTTATTAATGAAACAATCATGGATATTATTGATGAAAGAATTAATTCAGCAATAGATAAAAAAATCGTTAGTATTAATTCTGATGAACTATCAAACATTTTTAATTAATTAAGGAGGATAATATTATGTCAAAATTGCAAGTCGCAACACTTAGCAACCTTCAAGAGTTCTTAAAACTTCACAACGTGCAAATTGATGGAAAAATTAGTGAAGCAGTTAAAACAGCCATTAGAACAGTATCTCAGTCTGATGACGGATATACATTATATTTCTACACAAAAGATGCACCTGTAACAGTTGATGAGGCAGCCTTTACTATTGCTATTCCTCAACCAACAGCAAAAGCAGATAAAGTTGCAAATGCTGTAAAAGGTCACCTTGCAGGATTAGATGAAAATGGTAATCTAGTAGATTCTGGTAAAGCAATTACAGATTTTGATGAATCTGGCGCAGCTTCTACTGCAAAAACAGAGGTACTTACTTATGTTGGTACTATTCCTGCTGATGCAAAAGCTAAAGACGTAGTTAATTATATCAAAGAAGCAGTTACTGCTGGTAAATATGACGATTCTGCATTAAAAGCAAGTGTTGCAGCTAATACAGCAGCTATTGGAACGCTGAATGGTACTGGTGACGGATCAGTAAAGAAAGCTGTTGCTGATGCGGTTGCTCAGATTGTTAACGGCGCTCCAGAAGCATACGATACACTGAAAGAGATTTCTGATTGGATTTCTAGCCATGCATCTGATGCTGCCACAATGAATTCTCAGATTAAAACAAATAAAGAGGATATCACAAAGCTAAAAACTCTTATCGGTACTCTTCCAGAATCTGCTACATCTAAAGATATCGTAGGTTATATTGCAGAATATGTATCTAAAGCTCTTGCTGATTCTGATATTTCTCAGTATGCAAAAGCTGAAGATCTTAAAGCTGCTGTAGGTAGAATTGATGCTATTGAAAAGAAATTACCTACATTAGAAGCTGCTGATACAAAAAATGCAGAAGATATTACTGCTGTTAAAGGCAGAATGGATACAGCAGAAGGTAAAATTACTGCTGTAGAAAAAGATCTTGCTACTGAGAAGCCAAAAATTGCTAAAAACACAAGTGATATTACCGCTCTTCAAGGACTTGTTGGTGAAGGATATGAAGCTATCCCAAGTGAGTCTATTAAAGCTCTATTCACAGTTACAACAGAATAATTAAACATATCATAAGGCTATCTTACTATTGTGAGGTAGCCTTATTTTTTAACAAGCATGTAAGGAGGATTCACAATGAACATTTTAAATGGTATTCAAAACTTCCTACAATTAATCAATGATAATTGGACTTCTATTTTAGTTATTGTTGGACTTTTATTAGCACTATGGAAAAAAATTGAATTATATTCAAAACTTTCCACAGAGAAAAAAATTGAAATCGCTAAAAAACAGATTTCAGAAAATATTTTAAAGTTAATTACTCAAGCGGAAAAAGATTATGCCGAATGGGAAAAAGCAGGAAGTATTAAACGTAGTGAGGTAATTAGTGAAATTTATAAAGAATATCCAATTCTTGCAAAAGTTGTGAACCAAGACGAATTAATCAAATGGATTGACGAACAGATTGATAATGCTCTCCCAACATTGAGGGATATTATTAAACAGAATGAAAAGGAAGATACAACTAAAAATAATGTGAGGTAATAAATATGGAAAATTTTTCCAATCGAGAATGTTGTGATGTAGATATTCGAGATTACTATACAAACGTTCCCGTTATGTTTATCGACTATTGCAATACAACAACACATGATTTTACTTCTGATTCTATATACGCAAGAATTAATGGTGATAAATTTATCCAATATACCGCACCTGGTAATGGCACATTAGAACTTAGTTTTCAAGTTCATCCATTTGAAATATTTACTCTTTTAAACGGTGAGAAAATGTTTACTGACGCAATTATTGCAAGACACGAAGATATAATTGCAAAAGAAAATGGGTATCTTGAATTATCATATCAACCCATTTTAGGTACTGTATTTGTATATAGTAATGATGATATATCAGAGATTGGTGGAAATTATCATGATAAAAAATTTTTATCCACAGATATTGAATTAGGTAAATCATATTCTGTTTGTTATTTAGAAAGTAAACAAGATGGAGTGAAACGGATTACATTTAATAATAATGATGAAGTCCGTACTTATTCTATCAAAATGTTTACTTTAAATAAATCAGAATGTGGAGATAGTATTGTAATGCAATTGATTGCTTACAAGTGCATACCAAATCGTGAGTTAGAAATTAATTTTTCATCTAATGATTCTCCTGCCGAAATCACAATTTCATTTGAATGTTTACAAGATGAAAATGAGAATGTGATTGACCTTATTGAAGTAGATGAAGATATTCAAGAAGAAATCTGGATCAATTTCAAAAAAGGTACGTTGGAAACAACATCTTCATCATTCTATATTAAAGATGGATATTTGTATCAGATACAGGAGGATAAATGATGGTAGTAAAAACTCTTGGAAAAATTCTCATGACTCCTAAAGGTGAATGGGATAAAAGTTTAAAATATGAAAAACTTGATATTGTTAAAGTAAAATTTGGCAAAATGACAAGTGGATATATTGCATCTGCGGATATACCTGCTAATACAGATATTACTGATTTTCGTTGGATAAATCTATATGATGTAAAAGACGGAGATGCAACTTCTGATTTTGAAGAATCTTTAACAAAAGTCAAAATAGAAATTCTAGGATATGTTGGTAATATCCCAGAAAGTTCACAAGCGAAAGATGTAGTTTCTTATATACAAGAAGCTATTCACGATAATATATATGACGATACTGAAATAATTAATAAGATTCATGCTAATACGCAAGCAATAAATGTACTAAATGGAACAAGTGATGGTTCTGTAAAAAAGATTGTGACTGATGAAGTAAATAAAATTATTGATAATGCGCCAGAAAATCGCAATACATTAAAAAAGATTTCGGATTGGATTAATCTTCATGTAACTGAATCAACAGAACTTGGCAATCAAGTTAATGCAAACAAAAATGATATTGACAATCTAAAACTTCTTATTGGTACTCTCCCACCTACAGCAGAATCCACAGATTTAGTCCATTATATTGCGGAGTATGTATCTAATTCAATAATTAATCCTGACTTAGCAGCGTATGTCAAAACTGAATTATTTGAATCTGCGGTTAGTAGAATTGATATTTTAGAAAATGATGTATCAATTTTAAAAGCTAACGAACAAGATTATGAAGTTATTCCAGTAGAATCAATTATAAGTTTATTTTAGGAGGAAATAACACATGAATGATAAACAGAAGGATCAACTTTTAGATATAAATGGTGTAGAAGAATTAGTGATTAATGTTAAACAACTAATTACAAATCATACACATAAATATGCAGGATCATCTACAGAAGGTGGTTCAGCAAATTCAGCAGTTAAACTTGAAGTTGCAAGAAAAATTGGAAATGCATCTTTTGATGGTACTGCTGATATTACCTTATCTCAGATGGGACTTAATGTTCCTGTTGAAATTACAAAAGCTAACTATCTTGCAAAAAAGAAAGCTGGAACTTTAAATGCAAATACCTATTACAATGTTATTGATGAATATGATTCTGCAAATGTTATTAACGACTCATCTGTAACAGCCAACAGTGCGTTTTCAAGTACTAAATCAGAAAAAACATATGCGAAGAAAAGTACACTTGTTAATACTACTCTCACAGCAAGTAAATGGACTGGATCTTCTGCTCCATATAGTTATGTATTATCCGTATCTGGAGTAACTTCTTCAAATATTGTAGAAATAGATTATGCTTCTAATGCTTCATCTGCTGCTATTGAAGCTTATCAAAATGCAATGTTAGCTGACGGAGGACAGACTACAAATCAAATTACTATAAAAGCAACCGAGAAACCAACTGTAGATATTCCCATTACTATTGTTATAAGAAATGATTTATAAAAGGAGGCGATAACATGGCAATTTATAAAGGTGAACAATGTCTTGCCGGAGTTGGTAAGAATGCAACTATTAAAATTGGTACTGCTAAAACAGGTACTTCGGCTGCGGTAACTAATTCTGGTACTGATACAGATGCTATATTGAATTTTACATTACCTAAAGGTGATCAGGGAGTTGGAATTTCAAGTGTTATCCCTCATTATCTTGCAAGTCCTAAATCGCAGGGAGTGACCAGATCAACTACTGGATGGGCGACTTCCGCTCAAGTTATGACATCTACAAATAAATATTTGTGGTGTTATCATGAATTTGTTTTGACAAACAATAATCATTTGTATACAGATGCAACCGTTATAGGTGTTTATGGAGATAAAGGTGATCCGGGTACAACTGATTACAATGGATTGAAGAATAAACCGGTCGTTAATGGAGCTGTAACTGCTTATCAGTCAGATATTATGAAATCTCAGTTGAGAAATGTGACATTCTCTACTGAAGAACCTAAGACAACTGATGGTAAACCTGGTGATATGTGGGTGGTGTATGGCGATGAGTAATATTAAAACTGGTGATATTTTAAACTTTGATTATACTAGTACTGTCCAAACTGTAACACTTCCTAAAGGTACATATAAGTTGGAGTGTTGGGGTGCTCAAGGAGGATACAGTTCTTCTAATTCAGGAATAGAGGTTGGTATGGGCGGAAAAGGTGGATACTCCGCTGGAACTATTACACTAAACCAAAAAACACTTATATATATTTATACTGGTGGAGTTGGTAGCATAAGTGGCAACGGTAAAGCAGATGGTGGATTTCCTAATGGTGGTTCATCTTGGGCTTCCAGCACAAGCGAAGGTGCTGGTGGTGGCGGTGGATCATCCGATATCCGTATTGGTACCGATTCATTGTATGCTCGTGTTATCGTAGCTGGAGGTGGCGGAGGTGGCGGTGAAGACAACGAAACTGGCGGATATGGTGGCGGTGAAACTGGCGGAACTTCAGGTTCTGGAACACCTGGTAGTCAAACTGCTCCAAGTGGATATTTTGGAATCGGTGGTCATACTTCCTATGATGGTGGAGGTGGTGGCGGTGGATGGTATGGTGCTTATCCAGCCGGTGGTCAAACAACTCCAGCTACCGGTAGCAGTGGAAGTGACACATCTGGCTCTCCTGGAGGATCTGGTTACGTTTATACTTCTGCTACAGCCTCTAATTACCCGTCAGGTTGTTTATTAAACTCTTCTTATTACTTATCTGCTGCTAAAACCATAGCAGGTAACACTTCTTTTACATCTCCCACAGGTTCATCTGAGACAGGGCACTCTGGGAACGGCTATTGTCGAATTACTGTTATTGAATGCAAGAATACGGCGCTATATACCAGAATAAACAATTCAATGAAAAAGGCTACTGCTTTTTATTTCAAATTAAATAATAACAAAATGTACGGCGTTGGATCTGCTAATTATAATGGTTCTGTTATGAATTTTGATTATACTGGTTCGGTTCAAACTGCTACATTGGCTCCTGGTACATATAAACTTGAATGCTGGGGCGCTCAAGGTGGGAATGGATCATCTAATGGTAATTCTAATATAAATGCAGTTGGTGGTCTTGGTGGATATAGTGTTGGCACCATTACATTAAGTAAAACACAAAAAGTATATATATATTCTGGTGGAAAAGGACAAACTAAATCAAATACCGGTAGCTATTCTACTGTTAATGGTGGATTTAACGGCGGTGGGTCAAATTATACTTGTGGTTCCGGAGGTTCTGGTGGCGGTGGATCGGATATAAGGATCGGAACTGATTCATTATATGCAAGAGTAATTGTTGCAGGCGGCGGTTCTGGAACAGGATGGACAATTAAAGGTGCCGCTGGCGGTGGAATATTAGGCTTATCAAACTATAATTCATCTTACAATAGTACTCAAACAGCAGGAGGAATAGCTTATACTTCAGCTTACAATATAATGCCCACAGCTGGCACTTTTGGTATAGGTGGCAATGGTTCCGGTTCTTCAGAAGGCGGTTCTGGCGGTGGAGGCGGCTGGTATGGAGGTGGCGGAGCCGGATATACGGGCGGTTCTAGTGGTGGATCAGGTTATGTCTACACTTCTGTCACTGCTTCAAATTATCCAAATGGTTGTTTACTTAACTCTTCTTATTATCTTTCTAATGCTCAAACTATTGCCGGAGATCAATCGTTCCCTGCTCCTTCTGGTTCTACAGAAACTGGTCATTCTGGTAATGGACATGTAAAAATCACTAAATTATCAGATGTAATATATCTTACTCATGCTAAGAACAACATAATGGATTTTAATTATACAGGTTCAGTACAATCTAAAACTCTAAAACCAGGTACGTATACAATAGAATGCTGGGGTGGCCAAGGAGGAACTTACAGTAGTTACATAGGCGGATACGGTGGTTATTCCAAGGGTACTATTACTCTTACTGAAGCAACTACTGTTTATATATCTGTTGGTGGGGCTGGATCTTCCTCTTCTACTGCTGCAGGATTCAATGGTGGAGGAACTGGTATTTCTTCTGGTAGAGGTGGTGGAGGAGCTACAGATGTTCGTATAGGTCAAAATTCTCTATATTCAAGAGTTATCGTAGCCGGAGGTGGCGGCGGAGCTGGTGTAACAAGTGCCAATGCTAATCCTTGTGGTTGTGGCGGTGGAGAATATGGTGGAGATGGATATTACAATGATACCACTGGTTCTTATACTATAGGTCAAAATAGATGTGGTGGTAGTGCCTCACAAACTGCAGGTGGCAAAACATGGAGCACGAGCACTCAGGCTACTTTTGGTCAAGGCGGAAATGCTTCAGGCTACTCTTGTGGTGGTGGCGGAGGCGGCTGGTATGGCGGTGGTGGAGCCTATGACAGTGATTCTGACTCTGATGGACGTTGGGGTGGAGGAGGCTCAGGATATGTTTATACCTCTTCTACAGCTAAAAATTACCCTAACGGATGTCTACTAAATTCTACTCATTATCTCACAAATGCTCAGACTATCGCAGGAAACACTTCTTTTACTTCTCCTACAGGATCAGCAGAAACTGGTCACACAGGCAGTGGATTCTGCAGAATTACAAATTTGAACCCAACACAATATGGATTATACGTAAAAACGAACTCTGGTTGGAAACACATAGATTTATAAAAGGAGGGCTTAACTATGCCGATTATATTTCACGGAACAGGTAGTGGCGGCTCTGCTAAAAAACTAAAAACCGCACGAACTATTAATGGTACGAATTTTGATGGTACAGCTAATATTACTACTGCTAATTGGGGAACAACAAGAACCGTTACTGTAGGAAATACAAGTAAATCTGTAAATGGATCTGGAAACGTAAGTTGGTCGTTAGCTGAAATAGGTATTCATCTTTCAACAACGGAACCTGCAGCTAGTGACGGAAAAAATGGAGATATTTGGATTACTTATGAATAAAAGACTGAAAGGAAGGTGAGGCTTATGGCTTGTAGTAATGGATGCGGAACTTCTTGTTCTACTGACTGCACTCATTCATCATCTGGTGGATGTGGTGGTTCTTGTGGTGGTTCTTGCTCTACTAACTGTACTGGTGGATGTTCTGGATATTGTGATGGAACTTGTAAGGGAGGTTCAGGAAGTACTTGTTCTGACTGTACTGCCAAATGTGCTAATGACTGTACCGGAGCTTGTACAAATGCTTGTGTAACCGGATGCACTGGCTGTGGGAACAACTGTGATGGAGACTGTACAAGCGCCTGTGCTCAAAGGTGCTCTAATGATTGCAATGCTGCATGTACTGCTACTTGTGCTTATGATTGCGAACATACTTGCACTGCTTCTTGTGCCAACGACTGCACCAGTTGTGGTGGATCTTGCTCAAGTAATTGCTCAGGAAATTGTGATTCCGGTTGTTATACTGGTTGTTATGGTTGTGATTCTACCTGTTCTGGTGGTTGTTCTGGCACTTGTAATACTACTTGCACTACCACTTGCGCCAATGACTGCACTGGCGGGTGCAAAGGAACCTGTACAGGTGGATGTGGTGGTTCTTGTGATAATTCATGCGGCTTTTCTTGTGAAGCTTCATGTGATAATAATTGTACTGCTGTTTGTTCTGTATCTTCTGTGTACGGTGGAAACTCAGAAAAGAGTGTATTGAATTTTGCTTATACAGGTAAAGCTCAATCTGTAACCCTTGAGCCTGGAAAATATGTTCTTGAATGCTGGGGAGCACAGGGAGGTTATCGTTCTAATTCTAGTTATGGTGGAAAAGGTGGCTATTCTACAGGAACTTTAACATTGACTCAAAAAACTACTATATACATATATGTCGGTGGATCTGGAAATTCTGTTACATCAGCATCAAATTCAATCTATCCCGGAGGTTTCAATGGTGGTGGATATAGATACAATTATAAAGGTGGTGGTGGCGCTACTGATATTCGTATTGGAAGTGCTTCTTTATACGCCCGTGTTATCGTTGCAGGCGGCGGTGGTTCTGATGGTAGTCCTAATTATAGTGGTGGGTATGCAGGTGGTGTATCTGGTACTAGGGGAAATTTTGGATGTGGTTCATATGGATATGGTGGATCTCAAACTGCTTCATATTCATCTTTAAGTGCTATTAATTCACAAGGCACCACAAACTCTTCTTCTAATTGTGCTGCTGGTTTTGGTTTCGGTGGTTTTGGATGTTATTACGCTTCAGGTTATGGTGGAGCCGGTGGCGGAGGATGGTACGGTGGACAAGGTACTTATCCTGATGGTTCTGGAGATGATGATGGCGGTGGCGGTGGCGGTTCTGGTTACGTTTATACTTCCTCTTCTGCTTCTAACTATCCTCAAGGTTGTCTTCTAAATTCATCTTACTATCTTTCTGATGCTTCTAATTTATCTGGCAATGAATCTTTCAAATCTCCTTCTGGTGCTACAGAAACTGGTCATTCTGATAATGGCTATTGTAGGATTACCTGTTATGTCAAAAAGAAAACTCTACATTGTAAAATGAACAATGAAATTAAAAAAGCAGCTCCAGTATTTATGAAAATGAACAATAAAATTTATGATGCTGGCGCTAATGCTGTAATGGATTTTGCTTATACAGGAACAGCTCAAGCTATATCACTTCCAAGAGGAAAATATATTATAGAATGCTGGGGCGCTCAAGGCGGTTCATATAGTAGTTATTATGGTGGTGCTGGAGGATATTCTGTCGGAACCATAACTCTAACTAAAAATTCTACGGATTTATATATTTATGTTGGTGGACAACCAGAAGCTACAACTTCAACAGGTGAAACACCTGGTGGATTTAACGGAGGAGGAAAAGGTTGTTCAAGAACTTATAATTATAGTAGTTATGGACAAGGTGGCGGCGGTGCAACCGATGTTCGTATAGGAAAAAATGATCTTTATGCTAGAGTTATTGTCGCTGGTGGCGGCGGAGGTTCATCATCAGAAAATTCGCTTACAACAAAATATGGCGGTGGAACTACTGGTGGTTCTTCTGCTTCTGGATATGGAGCTACACAAACTGCTGCAGGTACAAATGGTTCGTTTGGTCAAGGTGGTTCTGCAACAACTTCTGGAACTAATTATAATTATGGTTCCGGCGGTGGTGGAGGTGGATGGTATGGTGGTGGTGCATGTTCTGATTATAGTGACAGCACTAACTACCAAGGCTATAATGGCGGAGGTTCAGGATATGTTTACACTTCAGCTACTGCTGCTAATTATCCAAGTGGTAATTATGTAAATTCTTCTTACTACCTTACCAATGCGCAAACTATAGCAGGAAATCAATCATTTAAATCACCTGATGGAACAAATGAAACAGGCCATACCGGAAATGGTTTCTGTCGAATCACCCGTAAATCAGGAAAAATATTTGTAAAACAAAACGGATCATGGATCAAAGTGTAATGCTTTGGTCCATGTTTAAATTACAGGAGGAATTGTTATGAAACTTATTTTAAAAGATGGACAAGAACTAATTATTACTCGTGCTAACGATACATATTCATATGAAGGATATAAAGATGGGTTGGGAAATGATATGAATAGAAATATCGTGGCTACTATTTCTATCTTCAATTCTGATAAATCTTTAAACACTATTAAGGATATGATTACTGATGAAAATAGAACAGGTTTTAAAATTATTTATGGGAATACCCAGAAAGATTATACTGGAATGAAAATTGAAAGTATTTCAGAAGAAATCTCCAATGAAAGAAGTGTTATTAATATCTCATTAGCTACAGATAAAACCATAGCTCCTACTGAGACCACTGAAACAACAACAGAAAAAACTAAAGAAGAAACTAAAGAAAAAACGGAAACAGCTTCTGATAAATAATTAAGAATGAAAGGAATATAAGGATATGAGAAAAATAATCGTAAAGGTTGATAAAGAAAAAGCTACAGAGCTTGAAAGAGTTAATTTTGAATTAAACTTCGTAAAAGACATTGTACAGAGAGTTATTGAATCACATCCAAGCGATTTAGAACTCATCAATGGAGATACTCTTATGTCTTACAATAAACGTGGTGCAGAATTACAGAGAAAGTATGCTGCTCTTGCAAATGAGATGGCAAAGGAATACATCCCAGAATACCTCGAAGGTCATCAGTATAGTTGGATTATTCCAAATAATTCTGACGAAATGACTATTACTATTAAATGTAATTGTGAGATTCCAGAATTAGAGGGAATAGCATGAAAAGGACAGAACAATATTCGGACCAGATAGCTAGACTTTATCCATCTAAGAAGGTAAAAACCGATGACGGACAAAGAATATTAACACAGAGTATCACTTTTCAAGTAACTGATGATTGCAACCTTGCGTGTCTATATTGTTACCAAGGACACAAAGGAAAAAATCGAATGTCGTTTGAAACAGCTAAGAAATTCTTTGATTTAGTTGTATCAGGTGAAAAAGGTTTTAAATCTTATATCAATCCAGAGAAATCTCCTGGATTGGTTGTAGATTTCATTGGAGGAGAACCCTTTCTTGAGATAGAGCTTATAGATCAAATCTGTACTTATATTATGGATAAACTCATAGAGTTGGATCATCCTTGGGCCATGAAAACTATGTTCTCTATTTGTTCAAATGGTGTTTTATACAGAGACGAAAAAGTACAAGCATTTCTTCGTAAGTGGGCCAATAGATTATCTTTCTCAGTTACTATTGATGGGAATAAAGAATTACATGATTCCTGTCGAGTTTTTCCAGATGGTGGTCCAAGTTATGACATAGCTGTCGATGCTGCGTCAGATTGGATGAAACGTGGAAATCATATGGGAAGCAAGATCACAATTGCTCCGGGCAATATCAGCTTTCTATACGATGCTATTAAGCATATGGTCGATCTTGGATATGATGAAATCAATGCCAATTGTGTATATGAAAAGGGTTGGACACCTGTACATGCAACTGTTCTTTATGATCAAATGAAACGTATATCTGATTATTTCTTGGAACAGAATTTTGATTTTGAACGTGATTTCTTCTGTTCCCTTTATAATGAAGACTTCTTTCAGCCTAAAGATCCTGATGATTTACAAAGTTGGTGTGGAGGCGTTGGTAATTCAATGATTGCTTGCGATCCTCAAGGTCGCATATTTCCATGTATCAGATATATGGAATCTTCTCTTAATGGAGAGCAAGAACCGTACTCTATTGGTGATGTAGATAATGGTATAGGATGCACAGAATGTTATAAATGCAGAATTAATTGTATGGCAAAAATAGATAGAAGGACACAGAGTACAGATGAATGTTTCTATTGTCCTATAGCTGCAGGATGTTCTAATTGTTCTGGTTATGATTATCAAGTGAATGGTACTCCTGACTCAAAAGCTACTTATATATGTGTTATGCATAAAGCTCGTGCTCTTGGGAATCTGTATTTCTGGAATAAATATTATAGAAAAAATAATATGAGTAAGCGAATGAAAAACTATGTGCCAGATGAATGGGCGCTTGAGATTATTTCTGAATCAGAACTTAATATGTTGAAAGAACTTGAAAGAGAGGATTAAAAGCCTCTCTTTTTTATTGACTAAAAGGAGGCTTGATATTATGGCAGAAATTAAAGGAATTGATGTTTCCAGATGGAATGGAAACATCGACTGGAAAACTGTTGCTAGTTATGGAATGGGCTTCGCTATCCTAAGAATTACAGAAAAAGGAAATATTATTGATAGCACATTCGAACCTAATTATAAAGGCTGTA
>OHDV01000201.1_pt1 | contig 32089 bp, 19 predicted proteins | sample 1567041 | NCBI WGS metagenome assembly OHDV01 (sample SAMEA3879517, study PRJEB24766) | human gut metagenome | biome: human-associated habitat; feature: feces | place: USA | collected 1985/1987
CACTTTCTTCTGATTCCTGCACTTCTCCGTCACGGAACGTACGTTTTTGCTTAGCAAAACAAAGACCGTCTTTATAAGAGAACCAAGCCTCATCTACCGTATAGCGTTTTCCTTCTTCGGCACCTTTACGAAAGTAACGAGGCTCCAGCTTTTCTCCCATGACGCAAGTTAGTGTATCACGCATCTTGAAAAAGAAATCGACCATACCATTTGTGGCAGCCACCAAATTAGTGCGGAAACAAGGCTTACCCTGATAAGTCACTGCCTGCATATCCATTCGGGCAACACCGGCATCTTTCCAGATGAATTTCCAGTTGAACTTAAGGTCATAAGTCAACAGTTCGCCCGCTTGTATGGCTTCATTCTTTGCAGCACACTGCGCTCCCGCGGCACATATAGTGAACCAAGAACACAATAGTATGAATATAATCTTTTTCATCGGCCTAGTTTTCTAGCTCTTTCTTTGTTTCTGTCCTGTATCTTCTTCGTCTCTTCCGGCTTCTGCTTCTTTATTTCATCCAATTTCTGCTTTTCAACCGGAACCGCATTGATATTCCAATTCTCCTCAAAGTCAAAGTTTGCCTTCATCTCCCATACTTTCGGGAAATAATAGACTTCTTCAGGCTGTAAGTGCTCCGAATACTTTCCGGTGTCCCAAACACCGTTGCCATTCCGGTCGTTGAACAGACGGATATAGAATTTCGTACCGGGATTGAGATAATAGAAATCCGCCGTATTCTGAGGAGTTATCCGTTGTTGGCGCAACACCTTTCCACTTCCGTCCAGCAACTCTACCACTGCTGTCGAATCAGCTCCGGTAATATTCAGCAAGATGGTTCCGTATTCATTCAGTTTCTTCACCTTCATGGTCTGTTTCACCTTGTTGGTATGCAGGCCATACACTCCCTTAAAGGCCATCGAGTCTATCGACAACTGATATTCCTTTTCGGGCTCCCACTCCGCCAATATCTCATACTTGCGAGGCAACACTGAATCCGAGACAAACAGAAACGGAATTTCTTCCCACAGGCTGTCTTTCTTTATTTCCATGTGAATGGCTGCCGTATCAATGCTCGCCACAGGCTCATCGAACGACAGATATACATTTCTATCAAGGTCGAAAGCAGAAGGAGCATCCACATTCAACGTAAGGAACTTGGTAGGCTCCGGTTCAATCTTTTCTCCTTTCTTTTCTTTCTTTTTTCGTTCCTTTTCCTTCTCTTCGGCTGCTTTCGCCTCCAACTTCTCCCGCTCCGCACGAGTCAACTTATTTGCCAAAAAAAGCGTATCGGTCTGCGGAACAAGACGGTCCAACGTATCCGTTGCCAAGTAATCCATCTGAATTTCGAGCGTGTCCATCTGATATATCAACGAGTCTTTAATCCAATAGCAGATAGAGTCGTTGCGGTCGGTCTTCTCGATGATAAAAGCATCCCGTTCGTCAAAATTCAATCCTTTCAGTGTGGGAAGCGTATCCGCCCGCGCACTGAAAGTAAGAACAAAATGATTCTCTTTGTCACGTTCACTGCGAGTAAGGTATTGACGGTCATTCTCTTCCTTAAACGCTCTCAGGATAATATCATCCGGCAGGAAACGGGTATAACCCACACTTTTGATGGTATCGATGGTCAGTGAGTCCTTCCAAATCGTATCCTGACGCATGGCATCCTCCATGGCAGGTATAATAATGGAATCGCTGAAAGCAATCATCTCGGTCTTGGAATCGAATAAGTAGTTCTGATTACCATCCATTAAGGCATAGATACGATATTTGCCGGGTGCAATACCGCGAATGGAAAAGTGTCCGCGACTGTCGGTACGGGATACCCGGTCGAATGGTTTCTTCATAAAAGCACTGTCACTCAAGTCAGAGTGCAGACCTACCTGAATATTCTTCACCGGCTCCAAGTCTGAAGCACTGAGCACTGTCCCCGATACTTCCATTGTATCAATAGTCGTACCGGTAGAAAAGGTAAAGGCATAATTACCTAGTGGATTACCCTCGTTGTTGTCAACAATAGCATCCGCGAAGTCAATAGTATAAGTAGTATTCGGTCTTAACGAATCCACCAGTCCTACCACTACTTTCCTTCCACTGGCTTTGATTTCAGGCTGTTCCAACTGGGGAGGAGATACAACCACTTTCTCCGCAGCCTTTTCCAGCTTGATAAATTCATCAAATTCAATAGTTACTTTTTTCTCTTTACTATTGATGGCAAATGGTTTAGGAGTACTCCGGACAAACTTTGGTGGTTCTTCATCATACGGACCACCATCGGGGTTTCCCATGCTGGCGCATGAGTACACCACAATCATCAACATCAGCAAAGCAGGTAATTTATGTCTATTCCAATTCATTTCTTTACTTGTTCAAGCTTAGCATTTCTTCTATATATTCACGTGTATTGCTCAGCCTAGGTACTTTGTGTTGTCCTCCCAGCTTACCTTTCTCTTTCAACCAATCATGGAACAGGTTAGGACGGGCCACAATAATTTCCAACGGCTGCAAGGTAAGGTTTTTATGTCGTTTTGCTTCGTAATCAGAGTTAATTTCTTGTAAAGAGGTATCGAGTACCTTGCTAAATTTCTCTAAAGAGTCCGGCTTGACTGCAAATTCTATCAACCACTGATGACGGCATTTGGCATTGGCATCCATAAAAACAGGAGCAGCGGAGTAGTCTGTGATTTGTGCTCCGGTAGCGGCACACGCCTTTGCCAGTCCCTGTTCGGCATTGTCCACCATCAGTTCTTCACCAAAAGCATTAATTTTGTTTACGGTAGGAGTAGCGAATTTAACACCAGTCTGCTCGAACTTCAAATTGGCGGCACGCCCTCCATCCAACAACGGAAACATAGTTCCCAAACGGGAACGAACGCAAAAACCTACCAACGGGGCCTCTATACTGTAAAAAGCAACATAGAAATCAGTACGGTCATCCGTCTTTGCTTCCAAGTCATAAATGGCGACTTCATCTAAAAATTCTTCCACACCGTCGGGAGACATCACATCATTCTCTCGGCTCTCTTTGACAGCAGCAAAAACCAACTCTGCCACAGCCGCAAAATCCCCACGAGGTATCTGCTTATCTATCTTTTCCCCACAAATACGTACGGTCGCCTCATCCTCCAGAATATAACGGCGTGTCCCGTCATGTTCCTCACGCTGTACCATCGCCACAGGAAGCTTTTGCACTTCATTCCTTTTCACATCAGGCGTACCTGCATACACATATCCGTCCGCTAACAAGCGGAAAAAGGCGTAAAGCTCGCCCCACTCTCTCTTTGTCGCTTCAAATGCCATATATTTTCTCTTTTTACTATCGTCTGCTATTTTTTAACGGCTGCAAAGATACGCAAAAGAAGTCTTAAAAAACAGGTTTTCGAGAAACGCAAATATTAAACAATGTTATATAGCATACTTTTTAAGTCTGATTATTTGCTATTTTCCAAAAAATCCGTACCTTTGCAATGTGTTTTTCATAGTATTAGATTTAAGGTTAACAAAGGTTGGAGCAAGGCGTTGCTCCTTTTTTATTTTATCCCCCTTACTTTTACGATAAAACAAGTATTTCTTTTAATCCAGAAACCTCGACCTATCTTCAATCGTTCTCAACAGAATCCCTCCGACAGGATAATCAGGTAGAAATTTATGAAGGGAATGCGGATGTGATTTACGTTCCAATCGAACCGATGAATTAGCATTTATCAACAAATGTATCACAAATCACTGCATTTCCATAAACCTGTTCCTTATCCGGTTTGTTCTAAATGGCAAAGACAATCTTTATAAATGATAGAATCATGAAATTAAAAAAAGGAAGTATTGCATTACTAACATTGGCAGGTATGTTCTATATGAGCGTACAAAAAGCGGATGCATGCACGCGTGCCGTCTATATCGGACCGGACCATATGGTAGTAACCGGACGTACAATGGACTGGAAAGAAGATATTATGAGTAATATCTATGTTTTCCCCAGAGGAATACAACGTGCAGGATATAATAAAGAAAATGCCGTGAAATGGACTTCAAAATACGGCAGCGTCATTGCAACAGGATATGATATAGGTACGTGTGACGGAATGAATGAAAAAGGATTGGTTGCCAGTCTGTTATTTTTGCCAGAATCCGTCTTTGACCGCCCGGGAGATACACGTCCTGTCATGGGGATCAGCATATGGACACAATATGTACTGGACAATTTTGCCACCGTACATGAAGCTGTCGAGGAGCTGAAAAAAGAATCATTCCGCATTGATGCTCCCCACATGCCCAACGGTTCAGCTTCCACTCTTCACCTGGCTATTACAGATGAAACAGGAAATACAGCGGTTTTGGAATATCTGGACGGGAATTTAAGCATACACGAAGGAAAAGAATTCCAAGTGATGACCAATTCTCCACGATATGATTATCAGTTGGCTATCAATAATTACTGGAAAGAAGTAGGAGGATTGCAAATGCTGCCGGGCACGAACCGTTCCAGCGACCGCTTTGTGCGTGCCTCTTTTTATATACATGCAATCCCTCAGACTCCGGATGCTAAAATAGCTGTACCCAGTGTGCTCAGTGTGATGCGTAATGTATCTGTTCCTTTCGGAATTACCACACCGGACAAACCTCATATATCTTCCACCCGCTGGCGTTCTGTATCCGATCAGAAGAATAAAATATATTATTTTGAATCGGTCATGACTCCTAATCTGTTTTGGTTGGATTTGAAGAAAATCGACTTCAGTCCCAAAGCCGGAATCAAGAAACTGACCCTCACCAACGGAAAGATTTATGCAGGAGATGCTGTAAAAGATTTAAAAGACAGCGACTCATTTGTATTCTTATTCCAAACCCCTGTGATGTAAAACAGTAAAAATCAATATGACGTTCATGCCTCATTAAAATCGGTTAAGAGCCTCGTGAACGTCATACTTTTCTGCAAAAGTACTCCCTTCCGGCATTGAGTATCTTTTAAAATTCGTTGTTTTATAATAATACAAAAGCAATCATTTCCTCTCTGCTTCCTTATTACAAAAGAATAATTTATCTTTGAACGGATTTTAATATCCCATCAAAATCAGAACAAAAATAAAATAACTATGGAACAACCATCACTCAACGACCATAATAAACAGGAATACCCTCCCATGCATACTACAGAGCATGTCATAAACAGGACAATGGTCAATCTTTTCGGATGCGGACGGGCAATATCCGCCCATATAGAACGCAAAAAAAGCAAGCTGGATTTTGCGCTGCAAACCTGTCCGGAAGAAGCGGATATTATAAGAATAGAAAACACCGTAAACGAAGTATTGCGAAGAAATTTGCCCGTTACAATGGAATTTATCTCTCAAGAGGAAGCTATAGGGCGCTTTGACATGAAACGTTTACCGGAAAAAGCTTCCGAAACCGTACGGATTGTAAAAGTCGGCGATTACGACGAATGCCTCTGTATAGGTCAACACGTGGAAAATACGTCCGAAATAGGTACATTTAAAATTATAAGCCACGACTATAAAGACGGAATCTTCCGTATGCGGTTCAAGCTGATATAGAACAACTGTCAATCTGTCCCCCTAAAATTACAAATTGGCAGTAGCCTTGACAATCAAATGTTTAAAGAGGCTTACCAACTTTTAATGCAAAGGTTTTAATCTTTAAGAAAACCTTTATAGGTTTAAAAGAGTGCAATATAAACCGCATATCATCGAACTAATGGTATGCGGTTTGCATTATGGATAGTGAATGACAAAGCCGAAAGGTGAAGGAATTCAGAAATAAACAAAATGTTTAACCAAAACCTATAGGAGATTAAGATTATGATGCCAGTAAGAAGATCAAACCAAACATGGTTACCAAGTATTTTTAATGATTTCTTTGATAACGACTGGATGGTAAAAGCCAATGCAACAGCTCCCGCCATCAATGTTATTGAAAGTGACAAAGACTACAAAGTAGAAGTCGCCGCTCCGGGAATGACCAAAGAAGACTTCAAGATTCATATCAACGAAGACAACGACTTGGTTATCTCTATGGAAAAGAAAACAGAAAGTACCGAAGGTGATAAAGAAGGCAAGAAAGAAAGCCGTTACTTGCGTCGCGAATTCTCTTATTCTAAATTCCAACAGACATTGATCCTGCCTGATGATGTAGATAAAGATAAAATTGATGCAAAAGTAAACGATGGTGTATTAACTATCGAGCTGCCGAAACGTACACCGGAAGACAAAGAAAAAGCAGCCAAGGTTATCGAAGTTAAATAACATGCTCTCAAATTCAGAAAAGAGGGATTGCCGCAGAGGCAGTTCCTCTTTTGTTTTTATAAAAGTCCGTTTCTATTCCCTATGAGTCCATCGTAATCTTACAACCCAAAGATATAAATCTTTCACCTGTAAGATCTATAATCTTCCGGGGGTAAGATCTATAATCTTCGCATTGCATCCTCCCTTCCCTGTTCTGTTCCATATTGCCTGTTGTCTTTACGCACTATACCTCGCCAATGTCTACTTAACATATTTATCCAACACTTTTTCCAAGGCATTTTGTGAAACCGGCTTAGTCAGGCAATCATCGCATCCGGCTTCTATAGCCCTGTCTTTGTCGGGCTCAAAAGCAAAGGCAGTCAAAGCGACAATAGGCACTTCTTTTGAATAAGAACGAATCAGGCGCGTAGCCTCCAGCCCATCCATATGGGGCATCTTGATATCCATCAAAATCAAGTCGGGCTGATGTTCTTTAAATTGATTCACCGCATCCTCTCCATTCTTAGCCCATAGCAGATTACATCTTTTCCCTAACAATGTCTTTAACAGCAAAAAGTTGCTGTCTACATCTTCCGCCACCAGTACTGTTCTTCTTTGCAATACTTTTCTCGGTTCCGTACTCCCTGATTCCGGACACTTCGTAGCCTTTTCGGATTCCGGACATTTTTTACCCGCCTTATAAGGAATCGTAAAACGAAAAGTAGAACCTTCATTCAGTTTGGATTCCGCAGTAATCTCTCCACCTAATTTTTCTACAATCACCCTACAAATCGCAAGCCCCAAACCTGTTCCCTGAACAAAAGTATTCAGTTTCACGAAACGCTCAAAAATCATTTTAATCTTCTCCTCGGAGATACCCATTCCCGTATCTTTTACATAAAAATCAATATACTCCTCCCTCACTTCAAAACCAAAACGGATTTCCCCTTTGAAAGTAAATTTTATAGCATTGGTTATCAAATTTGTAACAACTTGCATAATTCGGTTCTGATCTTCATTGATTATCAAACTGGTGTCTTTATTGTCTAATATCAAAACAACCCCAGTCTGCACCCGATCCTTATGCATCTCATACACATTACGGCACAATTCTCCCAAATCCATTGGATATCTGATGTATTCCAATGTACCCGCCTCTATTTTTGCCAAATCAAGAATGTCATTGATTAATTGCAACAATATTTCCGAATTCTGGTTGATGATGTCCGAATAAAGTTTTTCATCCTCTGCATTATCCGCTATAGTCATCAAACGGGAGAAACCTACTATTGCATTCAGAGGAGTACGGATTTCATGACTCATATTGGCTAGAAAGGCTGTTTTCAGCCTATCGGACTGCTCAGCCTTGATACGGGCCTGAACCAGTTCTTGCTCTATGTTCTGCATATTGGTAATATCCCACGAAATGCCGATAATAAGCGGTGCACGCCCTTCCAGAGGAACTAATGTTTTTAAAGTCTGCACGATACGGGTCTCGCCTGTAGCCGTCACATACGTTTCCTGCATTTCCATGCGCTCGCGGGTACGGATCAATTCCAAATCATCCCGATGAAACTTCTCCGCATTCTCATGTTCGGGAAACACTTCAAAATCAGTATGGCCCAATGCTTTGGAAGCAGGAATTTTAGAGTGGCTGGCAAACGCCTTGTTCCAATAAAGATATCGGAAATCATCTTCAGGGTCCTTCACAAACAAATAAACAGGAATATTATTCAGTATGGCATCCATCAGATAATTCAGTTCACGCAATTCGTCACGGTTCTTGATAACATCCGTTATATCCTGTGTAAAAAACCAAATCATTTCCTCGCCCTGATTTTGAATCATAAAGGCCGAAACCTGATGAACACGAAGTTTTGTTTCTCCCACACGGGTATATTTGGCACGATAAGCAAAATTACCTCCATTATCACGAATCTCTTGAACACGTTTATCAAATATTTCTTTGGTATTCAGAGAAACAGATAAATCATAAACCTTCTGTGTTCCCAGCTCCTCTTTCACTCCATATTCCTCAATAAACTGCCGGTTGGCATAAACTAAGGTTCCGTCAGCCGATACAGCCAGAATACTATCACTGACCTTATCCAGTACCCGTTTAAATATTTCCAGGTTCTGCTGTGTGGCAACTCTTTCACTAATATCACGACACATTATCAGCACATATTCATCATCCAATGGGAAAATACGGTTTTCATAATAATGATGTTCTCCGTTTACATCCAGTTCATGATGGGCCGTAGATCCTCTACCGGTAGTAATTACTTTCAGAAGATTATTATGAATATTATGATAGGCCTCTTTAGGAACCATCTCACGCATGGACATTCCTTTAAAGGTTTCATTTGAAACACCTACATGATTGGTTTCCTCATTAGAAACAACCTCAATGCCCGTTTCTTCATGATTGAAAACCGTCAACATATCCGGTAACGAATCAAGGATCTTTACTGCATATTTTTCTTTGAAACTAATGTTATCAGAGCCATGCTCCAAAGCGGACAATTTTTCTTTCAACAACCTGTTCTCCTCTCTCAAAGAGGCAAGTTCTTGCTCCACTATTTTAAGCTTGTGTTCACAATCCATATTTATTGAAAATCTTTAGGATTCCTAATCTTACAAATTTAAGAAACTTTTTGTGAATCAAGAAAGAATAGTGAATTATTTTTTAATAATGAGAAGAAGGAGGGGGATTAGTGGTGAGTAGTGAATGATGAGTGATTAGCGATTAATAGTTAGTAGTTAATGAGTTGCGCTATCATCCCGCAAGGTCATTAACCACTAACCACTAATCTAATAACTAGTATTCCGACCAGCTTTTGATAGCGATATCGTTTATCGTCATGGTACAGAAAGCATTGATAAACGCACTTGCCAGACGAGCATTGGTAATCAAGGGCACATTCAGGTCGATAGCGGCACGACGAATCTTGTATCCATTGTCCAACTCCCCTGCTGTCAGGTTCTTCGGGATATTGACTACCATGTCTATCTCTTTCCGGTGCAACATATCCAGTGCCTGAGGTTTCCCTTCCTCACTGGGCCAATACACGCGGGTATTTTCCACCCCGTTCTCGGTCAGGAAGTGGGATGAGCCTCCGGTGGCATAAAGTTTATAACCTTTCTTCTGCAACATACGGGCCGCTTCCAAGGTATCCGCTTTCTGCTTGGCATTACCTGTAGAAAGCAACACGCTCTTTTCAGGAATACGATATCCCACAGACAGCATCGCCTTCAATACGGCACACGAAGTATCCGTACCGATGCAGCCTACTTCACCGGTAGAGGCCATGTCTACCCCCAATACCGGATCGGCTTTCTGCAAACGGTTGAAAGAGAACTGGCTGGCCTTAATACCCACATAATCCAACTCGAAAAGATTCTTATTCGGTTTCTCAACCGGCAGTCCGAGCATCACTTTGGTAGCCAGTTCAATAAAATTGATTTTCAGCACCTTGCTGACAAAGGGGAAGCTGCGTGAAGCACGAAGGTTACATTCAATCACCTTGATATCGTTATCCTTTGCCAGATATTGGATATTGAACGGACCGGAGATATTCAATTCCTTGGCTATCTGACGGGAGATGCGCTTGATGCGGCGCACCGTTTCCACATACAACTTTTGCGGTGGGAACTGGATAGTGGCATCGCCTGAATGCACTCCGGCATACTCAATGTGCTCACTGATAGCATATGCCACAATCTCACCATTCTGAGCCACAGCGTCCATTTCCACTTCCTTGGCGTGCTCGATGAACTGGCTCACCACTACCGGATGCTTTTTCGATACATTGGCAGCCAGTTTCAGGAAGCGTTCCAACTCTTCTTGATTGGAGCAGACATTCATGGCCGCACCACTCAGCACATACGAGGGACGTACCAAAACAGGGAAGCCTACCTTGTCAATAAAGGCATGGATGTCTTCCATAGAAGTCAATGCGCTCCATTCGGGCTGATCCACTCCGATGCGGTCCAGCATGGCCGAGAATTTATCCCGGTCTTCGGCATTGTCAATGCTCTTGGCACTGGTACCGAGGATATTTACATTTTGCGCATCCAGACGGAGAGCCAGATTGTTAGGAATCTGGCCACCGGTAGATACAATGACTCCGTGAGGATTCTCCAGTTCGAGAATATCCATCACACGCTCGAAAGTCAGCTCGTCAAAGTACAGACGGTCGCACATATCATAGTCGGTAGAAACCGTTTCGGGATTATAATTAATCATGACACTGCGGTAACCCTCCTTACGGATAGTCTGCAAAGCCTGCACACCACACCAGTCAAATTCCACCGACGAACCGATGCGGTAAGCGCCTGAACCCAGTACCACGATGGATTTATGGTCGCCTAAGTACTTTACGTCATTGGCCACACCGCTATACGTCAAATACAGATAGTTGGTCTGTGCAGGGTACTCGGCCGCCAAGGTATCGATTTGTTTCACCACCGGAAGGATTCCCACCTGCTTGCGATGATTACGCACATACAGAATACCGTCTTCCATATCTCCTTCGTAGCCAATGGCACGGGCTATCTGGAAATCGGAGAATCCCTGCACTTTCGCCTTGCGGAGCAATTCGTCCGGCATATCGGTAATCTGCTTGTGGTTATTGCCCCATTCGTGCATCTCTTTAGAAGTGTCCATGATGTGCTGCAATTTCTGCAAGAACCATTTGTCAATCTTGGTCAGCTCATGAATCTGGTCTACCGTGTAACCTGCACGCATGGCTTTGCTGATCACGAAGATACGTTTGTCCGTCGGCTCACGAAGGGCTTTGTCCACGTCTTCTATAACCAATTCCTTATTCTCTACGAAACCATGCATTCCCTGACCAATCATGCGCAAACCTTTCTGAATGGCTTCTTCGAAAGTACGTCCGATAGCCATCACCTCGCCCACCGATTTCATGGACGAGCCCAGTTCACGGTCCACACCGTGGAACTTGCCCAAGTCCCAACGGGGAATCTTGCACACCACATAGTCCAGTGCAGGCTCGAAGAAGGCACTGGTGGTCTTTGTCACCGAGTTTTTCAAGTCGAACAACCCATATCCCAAGCCTAATTTGGCGGCAACGAAAGCCAACGGATAGCCGGTAGCCTTGGAAGCCAATGCAGACGAACGCGAAAGACGGGCGTTGACCTCAATGACACGGTAATCTTCCGATTCGGGATCGAAGGCATACTGTACATTGCATTCGCCCACAATGCCGATATGGCGGATGATACGGATAGCCAGTTCACGAAGTTTATGATACTCGGCATTGGTCAGTGTCTGCGAAGGGGCGATCACGATAGACTCGCCGGTATGGATACCCAGCGGGTCGAAGTTCTCCATGTTACATACAGTGATGCAGTTATCATAACGGTCACGGACCACTTCATACTCCACCTCCTTCCAGCCTTTCAAACTCTTTTCCACCAATACCTGCGGCGAGAAAGAGAAGGCCTTTTCAGCCAGAACATTCAGTTCCTCTTCATTGTCACAGAAACCTGAGCCCAAACCACCCAATGCATAGGCGGCACGGATAATGACCGGATAACCTAATTCTTTAGCGGCGCGACGGGCATCTTCCAGATTTTCCACCGCTTCGCTCTTGATGGTCTTGACATTGATTTCATTCAGTTTTTCTACAAACAATTCACGGTCTTCAGTATCCATGATGGCCTGCACGGGAGTACCCAACACACGGACATTGTATTTTTCGAAGATACCTGCTTTGTACAGTGCCACCCCACAGTTCAAGGCAGTCTGTCCGCCGAAAGACAGGAGCACGCCGTCCGGACGTTCCTTTTCTATCACCTTCTCTACAAAATAAGGAGTAACGGGCAGGAAATAAATCTGGTCTGCCACCCCTTCGCTGGTCTGCACGGTAGCGATGTTCGGGTTGATCAGAACCGTTTCAATCCCTTCCTCCTTCAAGGCTTTCAATGCTTGCGAACCCGAATAGTCAAACTCTCCGGCCTCGCCAATCTTCAAGGCACCGGAACCTAATAACAATACTTTCTTTATTTCGTCTTTCATACTTGTTCTTTTTAATACACGGTTTATAACAACTTCACAAACTCATCAAACAGGAACTCGGTATCCGTAGGTCCCGATGCAGCTTCCGGATGGAACTGTGCCGAGAACCAAGGTTTGGTTTTATGCCTGATACCCTCGTTGGAACCGTCATTCATATTGATGAACAGCGGTTCCCAATCGGTTCCCAATGTATTATTATCTACCGCATAACCGTGGTTCTGACTGGTAATGAAACAACGTTCCGTTCCTATCATGCGCACCGGTTGGTTATGGCTGCGATGACCGTATTTCAATTTATAGATGGTAGCGCCTCCTGCTTTGGAAAGCAACTGATTCCCCATACAAATGCCGAAGATAGGCTTGTCGCTCAGGCTCATCGCCTTGCGGATATGCTGTACCGCCTCATCGCAAGTATCCGGATCACCCGGACCGTTCGAAATAAACAATCCGTCATACTCCATCCCTGTAAAGTCATGGTTCCAAGGAACACGGATCACTTCCACATCCCGTTTCAGTAAGCAACGGATAATATTTGTCTTTACACCACAATCCACCAACACCACTTTTTTCTTACCTGCACCTTCATTATAACGAATGACTTCCTTACACGATACTTTATCTACATAATTGATACCTGCATACGTTGCTTCGGGCACATTGCCGGGTTCATCATCAAATACGATTTTCCCCATCATTACCCCATGTTCGCGAAGAACTTTGGTCAGTTCACGGGTATCGATGCCTGTAATGCCCGGCACTTGCTCACGCTTCAGCCAGTCGGCCAGACTTTCTTTCGCATTCCAGTGACTGTATTCTTCACTGTAATCACTTACAATAATCGCTTCGGCATGGATACGTTCACTTTCCATAAAAGTAGCCAAGCCATTGGGTTCGATAGTAAAGGGAGGTACCCCGTAGTTACCGACCAACGGATAAGTTAAGGTCATCAGCTGCCCCGCGTATGAAGGGTCTGTCAAACTCTCAGGATAACCGGTCATAGCGGTATTAAACACCACTTCGCCGGCTACCGGTTTCTCATAACCGAACGACTTGCCCGGGAAACGGCTCCCGTCGTCGAGGATCAATGTTACATTTCTCATCTAATCTATCTTGAATGGTTGTTCTTTAGAATTGATAAACTTTTTCTATATAGTCTATAAACGCCTGGTTCACCAGCTTCACTCCACCCGGAGTAGGATAATCCCCACTGAAATACCAGTCGCCCGTATGGTTGGGACACGCTTCATGCAATCCTTCCAGTGTCTGATAAACGATTTCCACTTTCGCCTGCGTACCCTTCGGAGTGAGAAGTTCCACCATTTTTGCCGCAATCTCCTCATTAGTGAAAGGGGCATAAATTTCTTTCACATAATTCACCATCTGCTCTTTGGGTAACCCCACCTGGTCTTTCGATTTGTTGTAAGCACGGGCTATCACATCTTTCATATCCCGTTCTTTCAATAAATCGATAGCAGCCTTGAAAGCGATAAACTGATCCATACTGGCCATATCAATACCATAATAATCAGGATAACGCACCTGTGGCGAAGAAGAAACAATGACGATTTTCTTCGGATGCAGGCGGTCGAGGATGCCGATAATGCTCTGTCTTAACGTAGTTCCCCGGACGATGCTGTCATCAATAATCACCAGATTATCCACATGAGGCACAAGGCTTCCATAAGTGATATCATACACATGGGCAGCCAAATCATTCCGACTGTTGCCTTCGGCGATAAAGGTACGCAGCTTGATATCCTTGATGGCTACTTTCTCGCTACGGATACGCCAGGACAGGATTTTTTCCAGTTCCTCGTGATTGGGATGATGCCCCAAAGCCTCTATCTTCTTTACTTTCAGTTCATTCAGATAATTGTCGAATCCTTCCAGCAGTCCATAGAAAGCCACTTCCGCCGTATTGGGTATAAAAGAGAATACGGTATGCTCCACATCATAGTCTACCGCTTTCAAAATAGGATTCACCAGTTTTTCGCCCAGCTGTTTTCTTTCCTTATAAATATCCATGTCACTTCCCCGGCTGAAATAGATACGTTCGAAGGAACAGGCTTTCTTCTCTTTCGCCCGGTTGATCTGTGCCAGACGCATCTTTCCAGTCTTGCTTATAAGGATAGCCTGTCCCGGTTGCAATTCATTGATGCTTCCGGCAGATACATTCAAGGCAGTCTGAATGACAGGGCGCTCGGATGCCAATACCATGATTTCATCGTCCATGTACCAGAAAGCCGGACGAATGCCCCACGGATCGCGCACCGCAAAAGACTCACCGCTACCGGTCATACCGCAGATCACATAGCCTCCATCCCACTCTTTACTCGAAGTCTTGAGGACATTGCCCAGATCAATGCGGTCTTCTATAGCGTGAGTGATATCCATGCCTTTCAGACCTTCCTTCTCACATTCCACATAGAGGCGCTCCACCTCGCGATCCAAACGGTGCCCCACTTGTTCCAGCATAATATATGTGTCGGCATATTTACGCGGATGCTGGCCGTCGGCAGTGATACGTGCGAAAATCTCATCCACATTGGTCATGTTGAAATTGCCGCACAACGCCAAATTCTTGGCACGCCAGTTGTTACGGCGCAAGAACGGATGCACGTAGGAGATACCGCTTTTTCCGGTAGTGGAATAACGCAAATGCCCCATATATACCTCTCCGGCAAAGGGAAGGCATTTCTTGGCGTATCCGGCATCATGCAATTGTTCAGGCGCCAAATCCTTGAAATGATTTTGCACCGTACCGAATATCTCTGTTATCGCCCCTGAACCTAAAGCTCTTTCACGGAACATATATTCTTCACCGGGATTGGCCTCCAGTTTGACACAGGCCAGCCCGGCGCCTTCCTGTCCGCGGTTATGTTGTTTTTCCATCAGCAGATACAGCTTGTTCAAGCCATACATCCAGGTTCCATACTTTTCCTGATAATATTCCAGCGGTTTCAGCAGTCGTATCATAGCGACTCCACATTCATGCTTTAACGGTTCCATGCTCTCTCTTTACTACTTAAATTAATAGTTCATTTTCAGATTCTTATAAAAACATCCCAAAGGTATGACAAGACCTTCTGTCATTTTTCCAAACTTACTTACGGTACATCTTTCAAGAATTATGCCGGAAACTTCCTGCATAATCTCCGGCAGCATTGCCTTCTATTCTACTGTTACCGACTTCGCCAGATTTCGTGGCTGATCCACATTCTTCCCTTTGCAAATGGCTACATGATAGGCCAATAACTGTAAGGGGACCGTAGCTATCAACGGTTCGAGGCACTCTAATGTTTCGGGCAACTCAATGCAATCATCGGCCAACTTACTGATTACCGTATCTCCTTCTGTGACCAAAGCGATTACTTTTCCCTTCCGCGCCTTGATTTCCTGTATGTTACTCATTATCTTTTCATACATCGCATTATGCGTAGCTACCACCACAACAGGCATTTCGGCATCAATCAATGCGATAGGTCCATGTTTCATCTCAGCGGCGGGATAGCCTTCAGCGTGAATATAAGATATCTCCTTCAACTTTAACGCGCCTTCCAAAGCTACCGGGAAACTGTACCCCCGCCCCAAATAGAGGAAATTATGTGCATAGGTGAAAATACGCGACAGTTCCGCTATTTTAGGATTACTGATCAATATCTTTTTTATTTTAGCCGGAATCACAGTCAATTCCCGGATCACTTCCAGGTATTTCTCATCTGCCATACTCCCTTTCTCTTTTGCCAGTGTCAGCGCCAGCATGGTAAGCACGGTTACCTGTCCGGTAAATGCCTTGGTGGACGCCACTCCTATTTCCGGTCCTACATGAATATAAGAACCGGTATCTGTAATGCGCGGAATGGATGAACCTACCGCATTGCATATACCATAGATAAAAGCTCCTTTCTCTTTCGCCAGTTCTATGGCAGCCAATGTATCGGCCGTTTCACCCGATTGCGAGATAGCTATTACCACATCGTCTTCATGAATCACCGGATCACGATAGCGGAACTCGGAGGCATATTCCACTTCTACCGGAATACGGCAGAAACTTTCTATCAGTTGTTTCCCTATCAATCCGGCATGCCACGAAGTTCCGCAAGCCACAATTACAAAGCGACGAGCCTTGAGCAAACGTTCCTTATGATCAATAACCGCCGACAGTACTACTTTATCACCGTCCGCATTGATGCGTCCACGCATACAGTCGTTAATACAATCGGGTTGTTCGAATATCTCCTTCAACATGAAATGCGGGTATCCCCCTTTCTCCAGTTGTCCCAGATTCATTTCCACCGTACGTACTTCGGGATTTTGAAGCACGTTGTCCAGATTGACGACTTCCAATGTCTTGTCTCTGCGAATCACCGCTATCTCCCCATCTTGCAGATACACCACTTTATCCGTATACTCTACAATCGGAGTAGCATCCGAAGCCAGAAAGAATTCATCCTTCCCTATCCCTACCACCAGCGGACTGCTTTTGCGTGCTGCAATAATCTCATCGGGATTATTCTTGTCGAGCACCGCTATAGCGTATGCGCCAATCACCTCATGCAGAGCCAACTGAACGGCAGTAAGTAAATCTAAATGGTTGGAAAGTTGGAAAAATTCAATTAACTGTACGAGAACTTCGGTATCTGTACTACTTTTAAAGATGAACCCTTTTTTTTGTAGCTTTTCTTTCAGGGTAGCGTAGTTTTCAATAATACCATTGTGGATAAGAGCTAGATTCTTTGAAGAAGAAAAATGAGGATGAGCGTTAGCCTGACAAGGCTCTCCGTGGGTGGCCCATCGGGTGTGGGCAATACCAATTGTACCGGAAACGTCTTTTTGGGAAACAAAAGCCTCTAGGTCTGAAACCTTTCCTTTCGTTTTATAAACGTTCAACCTCCTTTTTTTGTCTATCAATGCGACTCCTGCGCTATCATAGCCCCGGTATTCCAACCGCTTCAGGCCTTTTATGAGAACAGGGTAAGCATCTCGTTTTCCAATATAGCCTACTATTCCACACATAATCTACTAAGTATATGTTCTGATTCGACTGCAAAGATACAAATATCAATTAACATAAATGCAATAAAAAACCATAAATAATTGACGAAAGCGATAAAAAAGTAAGAATAAAAATCGAAAAGAAATATTTTATTCGTTTTTTTAATAAATATGAAAACTTACAGTATGATATTGTCTGTTGTGGTTTTAGTTACGATTTGAAAGACAGTAAGCAAGCAAGAAGGGTAATGTGTAAAGAGGACCGTCATCCCGACGCCCCTCTCCGCAAACTTAAAACAACCAACAAAAGAAATAGATAACCTTTATGCAGTGATTATCTAATAAAAAGCAATTCACGATATTTAGGTAATGTCCACATCTGGTTGTCTACGATCAGCTCCAGCTTGTCGATATGATAACGTATCTCTTCCAGCATCGGGGCGATGGTATCGTGATAGGCAATGGCCTTTTCGCGCTCGCTCTCTATTTTGTTCGCCACTTTTCGCGCCTCCACCATGGCATTTACATGCTCGGTGATGAAAATGGTTCGCCGGGCAATCTCTTCGATGAGTTTCATGTTCTCGGCCGACAGTTGGGATGCTTTTTCCGCCGGGAAGAGCTCTTTCATTTTATACACATTGTCTATCAGCTTGCTTTGGTATTCGGTGGCTACGGGGATGATGTGGTTCATCGCCAGGTCGCCCAGCACGCGCGCCTCGATCTGGATTTTCTTTGTGTAAGTTTCCCATTTCACTTCATTGCGCGCCTCCAGCTCCTTGCGGGTCATCACGCCGGTGGATTCGAACATGGCGATGCTCGCGGGCTTCAAGTAGTTGTCGAAAATGAGCGGGCAGCTCGTTTCGCAGTCCAGACCCCGGCGGGCGGCCTCCGCCTTCCATTCGTCCGAGTAGCCGTTGCCGTCAAAACGGACAGGCTTGCACTCCTTGATGTAGCGGCGGATAATTTCGATGATGGCGGAGATTTTCGGTTCACCCTTTTCGATGAGCGCGTCCACGTCCTGCTTGAACCGGGCAAGTTGTTCGGCAACGGCCGCGTTGAGCGCAATCATGGCACTGGCACAGTTTGCCTCCGAGCCTACGGCGCGGAATTCGAAGCGATTGCCGGTGAAGGCGAACGGCGAGGTGCGGTTGCGGTCGGTATTGTCAATCAGCAGTTCGGGAATTTGCGGGATGTCCAGCTTCATTCCCTGTTTGCCTGCCAGTGAGACAAGGTCATCGTTGCCGCTTTCTTCTATATGGTCCAGCACTTGCGTGAGCTGTTTGCCCAGGAAAGAAGAAATGATGGCGGGCGGCGCTTCGTTGGCTCCCAGGCGATGGGCGTTGGTGGCACTCATGATAGAGGCTTTCAGCAAACCGTTGTGGTGGTATACCGCCATCAGGGTGTTGACAATGAAGGTGATGAAGCGCAGATTATCTTCGGCGGTCTTGCCCGGAGCCATCAGCAGGACGCCGGTGTCTGTACCCAGTGACCAGTTGTTATGCTTCCCCGAGCCGTTGACGCCTTTGAAGGGCTTTTCGTGCAGCAACAGGGCTGTAGAAGAAAAGTTTTGGCAGGACTTGGCTGAGGTGTACGCAATGTATGGTGTAGAGAAAGCAGGTGAAGCGTAAATGAGCACAGTGTTCAGCGAGGTTTACGGAACCTATTATAATGTTGTGGCGAAGGTGTTGACGCAGGCGCTTGGAGGCAGGCTGTCTGCAGCAGGCATGCAACAGCTTGTCTGCGAGGGTGCTTATGGCGACAGCGTGCTGCAGCTTTTGCCTGCACTTGCTGACGGTACATGGAAACTGCTGACGCCGGAGCTTGGGACACCGCTGAAAAATAAGCCGACGATGCCTTTGACTGCTCTGCAGAAAAGATGGCTGAAAACCTTGCTCCTTGATGAAAAAATCAGCTTATTCTTTTCTGATGAGGAGATTGCGAGGCAGCAGGCTGCCTTGCAGTCTGTGGAGCCTTTGTACAGGCCTGAGCAGTTTGTCTTTTTCGACCGCTTTGTGGATGGCGATGCTTATACCAATCCTAAATATAGAGCAAACTTCCGGGAAATTCTTCATGCCGTGCGGGAAAAGCGTTATCTGAATGCTTCGTACCGGAGCAATAAGGGGCCGATTATCGTCTGGACGGATTTGGTGCCGGTGTCCTTGGAATATTCGGCCAAGGACGATAAGTTTCGCCTGCAGGCAATAGCCGAGCGTAAGCAGGTGACGCTGAATTTAGGCAGGATAATATCCGTAGAAGCGGGAGAGGCAGTTGAGCATATAAAAACCTTGGAGAAGGGAAAGCTTGCCAAGCAGACTCTTGTTCTGGAAATTGAGGATGAACGCAGTACGATGGTGCGCGCATTGATGCATTTTTCCGACCTGGCGAAGGAAACGGAAAAGCTTGACGAGTCGCATTACCTTTTAACAGTGAGGTATGATAAGGGCGATGAAACCGAAATGCTTTTCCGTGTGCTGAGCTTCGGACCGACGGTTAAGGTGCGTGAGCCGGAGGACTTTAAGGAGCTTATCAGGAAAAAGCTAAGAGAGCAAATGCAATGCAGCGCAGAATTTTAAGTGCGCATGTTTTTTTCCATGATTATAGCTTGCTGCTGTGTTAAGATTAACATAGCAACAAGCTATTTTTATAAAACAGAACAGATAATGGAGGAATAAGCATATGGAAAGATTTGTAAGCTATGAGAAAATGTCGAAAAAACAGCAAAAGATAGTCAACGCCTCCAAACGAGGCAGTTGGGGAAATGTGAAGCCGATTACGAAGGTCAAGGCTTCGGCAAAAATTTATGATCGTAAGAAGAAGCAGAACTCCGGGGACTATGGCTATAGTTTCGGGAGTTCTGCTTTTTTATAAGGCGGGGAAATGCTATGAGCAAAAGCTTAAACGAATGGGGAAGATTTTTAGCGCTGGTGCTGCGACATAAACCGCAAGCAGTCGACATTGAGCTGAATGTGCATGGTTGGGCGCAGGTGGAAGCGCTGCTGGCTGCCTTTAACCGGATAGAAGCATTTAATATGCTTATGCTGGAGCATATTGTTGCTGAAGATGATAAGCAGCGTTTCACATTCAGCGAGGATAAGAAGAGAATCAGAGCAAATCAAGGGCATTCCGTGAAGGTTGATGTGGAGCTTCGGGAGGCTGTGCCGCCGGAGCTTTTATATCACGGGACTGGCGTTAAATATGTTGCGAGCATCAACAGACAGGGACTTATCGCCAAGCAAAGGCTGTATGTGCATTTGTCGGCGAATGTCGAAACAGCGCATAATGTAGGCAAAAGACATGGAGAGCCGTTTATCTACACAGTGTTGGCAGGCGAGATGGCAAGAGCGGGCTACAAGTTTTACCTTTCGGCAAACGGTGTGTGGTTAACAGAATGCGTACCAAGAAAATTTTTACGGGAATGGAAGGAGCTTTAGATAATGAAATTTGATGATTTTGATAAGCGGATGCGAGTATATGAACAGAGCATTGATCAATATATAGTTCCGGGAATGTATATAGTAGCAAGAATTGACGGACGCAGTTTTACCAAATTAACGCGTGAAATATGCAAATTTGAGGCACCCTTTGACACGCGCTTTCGTGATTTGATGGTTGATACGACAAAGCATATTATGAATTGCGGTTTCAAGGTTTTGTACGGTTATACGGAAAGTGATGAAATATCCTTGCTGTTCAGTCCCGATAACAGCGCTTTTGCTAACAAAGTACGCAAAATAAATACTATATTAGCAGGTGAGGCTAGCGGTTACTTTTCCTTGGCACTTGGTAAGGCGGTCTGCTTTGATTGCAGGGTTGTGCCTTTGCCTAACATTGAACTCGTGAAGGATTATTTTTTATGGCGGCAGGAGGACGCAAATCGCAATGCGCTGAAATCCTGGTGTTATTGGACGTTGCGTAAGGAAGGCATGTCGAAGAATGAGGCTACGCAGTATTTGCGGGCGAAAAGTGTTGCCTTCAAAAATGAGCTTCTCTTTGCAAGGAATATAAACTACAACGACGTGCCGCAATGGCAGAAAAGAGGCGTTGGAATATACAGCAAGGAGTATGTTCGCCAAGGCTATAATCCGGTTTCAGAAAAAGTAGTATCCGTAAAAAGAAAGAGCTTTGAGGCAGACTATGAATTGCCCATAGCTGAAAAATATTCGGCATTTATAGGCAGTTTTTTAGCTGCAAAGTATTAGTTAAGTAAGGTGATTGATATGAGAATTTTATTATTGATGCGTGGTGTGCCGGGCTCCGGCAAGAGCACGTTTATAAAAGAACAGGGGCTGGAGCCTTATACATTGAGCGCGGATGCGTTGCGTCTGCTATATGCTTCGCCGATGCTGGACAAAGCAGGCAGATGGTGCATCAGCCCGAATTTTGACAAGCAGATGTGGCCGTTTTTGCTGCAAACGCTGGAGGAGCGCATGAAGCGAGGCTGCTTTACGGTCGTGGATGCCACCAATATCCGTGGCAGAGATATGACTGCGTATAAAAAGCTCGCCAATGCGTATAAATATCGCATTTATGTGGTTGATTTTACTGATATTACCATTGAGGAAGCAAAGAAAAGGAACCTGCTGCGTGAGGAATACAAACAGGTTCCGGAAAATGTTATTGAGAGAATGTATGCTCAGCTGGCGGATAATAAGGTTCCGTCCGGCATTACCGTAATCAAACCGCAAGAACTGGCGCAAATTTGGTACAAGCCACGCGATTTATCTGCCTATAAAAAGGTAATTCATATCGGTGATATTCATGGCTGTTATAAGCCGCTGAAGGAATATCTTGAGGAAATAAATCCGCAGAACTACTATATTTTTCTTGGCGATTATATCGACAGAGGCAGCGAGAATGCCGAGGTTCTGCAATTACTGCTGCAGCTTGCAGCGTTAGATAACGTTACGTTGCTGGAAGGTAACCATGAAGCTAATTTGCGTGATTACGGCTTGGCAGATGGCGTTGCTTCGAAGGAGTTCCGCATGCAGACGGCATCGGAGCTGGCGCAAGCAGGACTGAGCAGGAAGGCAGTGTATAATTTTTACAGGAAATTGTCGCAGTGCTTCTGCTATACATATCAGGGAAAAAAGGTTTTGGTCAGTCATGGCGGATTGGCGCGGATGCCGGAGAATTTATCCTTGGTAGCGACAGCGGAGCTGATTTACGGCACCGGCGTGTATGAGGATGCTTTGGATGTTGATATGTCTTTTGCCAAGCACGCAGCTGTAAACGAGTATCAGGTTCACGGACACCGCAATTATGAGGGTGTGCCGGCGGAGGTTAACGAGCATTGCTTTAATCTGGACGGAGCGGTGGAAATGGGTGGTCAGCTGCGGGCGCTGGAGCTTAGCGAGGATGGCTTTGCCGTAGTTACTGTCGGTAACGCTTTAGAGTATCTTGATAAAAAGAAGGGCGCAAAGGACAGCAAAGCAAATGCCAAGATTGAGAATGTGCAGCAGCTTTTGGCCAACTTAGCCGGTAATCCGCTGATTAAAGAAAAGAGCTTCGGTGTGATTTCTTCCTTTAACTTTACTCGTGACGCTTTTTACAACAAGGCATGGGATGATGTTACCTGTAAGGCAAGAGGCTTGTACATCAACAAGCGGACAGAAAAAATTGTCGCACGCAGCTATGACAAATTTTTTAATCTTGATGAGCGCCCGGAAACGAAGCTGAACGCATTGAGGCACAATCTGCAGTTTCCGGTGCAGGCCTATGTGAAGGTCAACGGTTTTCTTGGCATTGTCGGTTATGACAGCGCACAGAAAAAGCTGCTCGTAACTTCTAAGGGTGATATGTACGGCTTATATGCGAAGATTTTCAAAAATACCTTGGCGGCGGAGCTTAAGGAACGCATGCAGCTTTTGGAGAATTTTGTTAAGACTAATAATTGCTCGGTTATCTTTGAGTGCATTGAGCCGGAGATGGCCCCGCATATTATCGAATACAGGAAGCCGCAGGTTGTACTGCTGGAGATTATTGAAAACGAGCTGAGTTTTGCGCATCGTCCGTATGTGGAGCTGATTGCTTTGGGCGAGCAGCTGCAGGTTGAGGTTAAAGAGCAGGCTTGTACGCTTACGTCTTGGGATGAACTGCAGGTGTGGCTGAAAGCGATTATGCAGGAGAATTATTTGTATGACGGAAAGCATATTGAAGGCTTTGTTATCGAGGACAGCAGGCATTTTATGACGAAGCTGAAGCTGGCGTATTATTCGAAGTGGAAAAGACTGCGCCGGGTGGCTGAGGCTACGCTGCGTCATGGCGCTGTAAAGGCCAAGTGGCAGCTGAATGATGAGCTTAGCAGGGAGTTTTATCAGTGGCTGCAGGAGGAGATTTATCCTCTGCGCAAGGGTGATGGGTCGTATGCCTTTGCGACGGATATAATTTCTTTGAGAAAGAGGTTTGAGGAGCGCAATTCCTGCATATAAACAGAAGCATTTAAGCTGTCGCATAAAGAAAAAATAAGCAAAGGCATAATAAGCTGTGATAATGTAGCTTGTTATGCTTTTTTGCACGCTTTGAGTATGTTAATATAAAAAGAACCTGATAATATATTAGTTGATAGCTAAATTTATCAGGTCGTTTTGATTGCTCAAAAAATTTTCTAAAGTGAAGTTCAAACAAATACATTACATAGACAATGGCTTGTGTATTCTTCGCTTTCTGATTTATATATCTTTAGCAGAGTGAAGCAGTATCTGATTAATAGTAATTACGCAAAAGCACATAGTAAGTAGACAGTTTTCACATACGCTTTGTGCAGAATGCATTATAATATAATTCATTCTGGTTAATAAAAACAATAGAAGTTAAAACTTAATTGGCTATTAGGTCTATAAAGCCTAAAATTTAAGTAGAGAAAAAACAGTTGACTACAATGTTAGTATTTGGCTTATAATACTAACAACGATATGAAACGTCGTTAGTATTGCTAAAAACTGAAAAATGATATTTGATGTCAGAAAGGAGCTGTAGTATGAGTACTAAGCGAGTAAGTAGTACATTAATGATGTTAGTTGTTTTAGGCAGTTCTATGAATGCTTTTGCACAGAATAATGATGTACTTGATGAAAATTTTGTTTTAGATGAAATGGTGGTGTCGGCTACACGTAGTGAAAAGAAATTATTAGATACTGCTGCCAGTGTCAGTGTTATTACTGATAAAGATTTAAATAAGATGCATATCAATAATTTGGATGAAGCATTTGTCAAGATTCCGGGAGTATATGTAGGTCGTTTAAGCGGGATTGGTTCAACTACTTCTCAGACAGTAATGAGAGGTGTTAATGCAGCGAATTCTGTAGCAGTATTGGTCGATGGTGTTCAGGTAAATGATTCTTATAATGGTTCCGTAACATGGTCTGCTATTCCTGTAGATATGGTAAAAAGGGTAGAAGTACTTCGTGGACCTGCATCTGTTCTTTATGGTGGTAACGCACTTGCCGGTGTAATTAATATTATCACTAAAGATGTGGATAAAACATCCGTCAATTTAAAATTGTCATATGGATCTAATAATACTCAAAATCATAGCTTATATGTTGCCGGAAAAGCCAATGATAAATTAGATTTTAATGTTAATTACGAAAAGAAAAAAACAGACGGTTATATTACCGATCCGGTTTTGAGCTCTAAAGCTGTTATTGGAGCTGAAACTACTACTACTAACACCGGAGCGAAGAGATGGATAATCGGTAATAAGGGTAAAAGACAATGGGATGAAAACACTGTTGGAGTTGGGCTCAAATACCATTTCGATGAATCTAAATCTTTAGCTTTAGATTTTACTAAAAATGAATATGAGTATTCTTATTCTGCGCCCACAAGTTATTTTGGTGATGATATTATAAAGAAGGCAGGAACATATTTTTCTACTCCGGGTGAAAAAGCGTCTAATAAATATAACATGACCTATAATGATAGCGAAAATGGCTGGAAAGCTGTAGTAGGTTATAGTGATCAATACAAGCAGCATGATACAAGTATTTCTAAAGCAACTGATTCATCTAAACCAAATACCAGATTTTCTTTTGATTTACAAAAAAACCAAACAATTTCTGCTAATAACAATGCAGTATTTGGCTTAAACTACAGAAAAGATAAGATGGATGCTACTGTCTATAAGCTGGCAGATAAGTTTAACAGTGACAGTAAGATAGCAGTGGATTCTATGGCTAGCGGAACTAATAAATCTTTCTCTGCTTATGTTATGGATGAGCATAAATTTTCTGACAGATGGACAGCTACAGCAGGCTTACGCTATGATAAATGGTCTACAGACGGAAGAATTCTGTTACCTAATAAAACTGAAGCCATTAATTATGACGAGTCTACTTATGATAATTGGAGCCCGAGCTTAAGCGTTATGTATAAACCGGAAGCTGACAGCAGTGTATATTTGTCATGGGGTAAAGCTTTTGAAGCTCCGTCATTATATAGAATGTATTCTTCCAGTTATAGCTCCAATGTCTATAATATTGCAAATCCTAATCTTAAACCACAAAAGGCTGAGACTTTTGAATTGGGCTATAAAAAAGACTTAAACAATAAGTCTGCAATAGGTGTATCTGTTTATGATACAAAGTATAAAGGCTTGCTGTATAAAAACTCTTTGGGCGTGGTAGATGGTATGAATGCTACATGCTACCAAAACGCTGGTGAAGCAGAAGCGAAAGGCTTTGAACTGGAATTAAATCATAATTTTGATGATAAATGGAGTGCCTTTTTAAATTATACCTATCAAAATCCTGTAATAAAAAAAGCTTTAAAGGCGACTGAGAAGGATAAATATGTTACGGCTATTCCTAAAGAAGTATTCCGTGCAGGCGTTACCTATAGTGACAATAAATGGAGCGGCATGCTAACTGGAGAATACATTAGCAAACGATTCAGCAAAACAGATAACAGTGATACAGTTAATGGAGTCTATGGTTCCTATGATCCATACTTTATTATGAATATGGATATTAGCTATTCATTTAACAAGAACTATACATTAACTGCATCGGTAAATAATATTTTAGATAGAGATTTCTTTAATTATTATTATCAACCTGGACGTACATATTCTGTAGAAATTAATTACAGATTCTAATTTAAGTGTTATGCGTATGGAGGACTTATGAATTATATTTTGTTCGTATCCAATAAAGAAAGTGTTAATCCATATTATGTTGCTGCCTGGAAAAACCTCGCTGTAAGCAATGGAGTAAGTGAAAGTAATATAAAATTTCAGATGTTTAGCGGAACAGAAAAAACTTATATGGATAGCAATGAAGTAAACGAATACTGCAAGGGTATAGTTGTCAATTGGATGGGACAAAAGGATGATAAAAGAGTTCTCCATATTTTGGAACTTGCTCGAGAAAAAGCAATTCCGTTATTAGCAATTTTTACTTATGGTAACGATAAGGCAATACATTTACTGACTGATGATAGTGCTGACCAAATTGCTTCATATATGGATAATGGCGGTATGTATAATATTAAAAACTTATACTTGTATTTACTTAATAAATTTTTGAAGCTGGATGTAATTTACAAGAATCCTGAGACATTGCCTTGGTCTGGTATTTATATGCCGGAAGAGGATAATGTGGTGGAAAAAGAGGTTTTTTTTGAGAAGTATTATAATTCTTCTTTGCCTACTGTAGCAATTAATTTTCCTAGAGAACATTGGGCTTGGGGACATACTTTATACATAGACAGTTTGGTTAATGAATTACGAAAATTGAAATGTAATGTATTGCCTGTTTTTTCTCATTGGAATCGTGATAGAGAGAGAAATATACCAGGTTTTGAAAATAATTTTTTAGAATTAGCCTTTTTAAAAGGTGCATTTATACCACAAGTATTAATAAATTGCTTATGGTTTTCTCTGACTGTTGGCAGAGATATTGAAGATAAAGATTTATTGCAGAAATTAAATATACCGATACTCCAAGGTGAAATACTTTTGCAAGATGTAGAAAGCTGGGAACCGTCTAGTTACGGTTTAAATGAAAACGAGCTTCAAGCAAATATTATTATGCCGGAATTCGATGGAGTTGTACATGGTGTACCATTAGCTGGTCAAAAAAAAGATGGCATTTTGGTAACTATGGTACCAATTTATGATAATATAAAACTAATGGCGAAAAGAGCTTATTGTTGGGCACAGTTGAAACTCAAGCAAAATAAAGATAAAAGGATAGCTCTTATTTTTCATAATTATCCTGCAGGAAATGCTACTATTGGAACTGCTATGGGTTTAGACTCCCTTCGCAGTGGAGAATTGATTTTAGAAAAACTTCAAGAAGCTGGCTACAAAACTGATGCACTACCTAAGAAAACAGGGTGGCTTGCTGAAAAACTGCTGTCTTGTTTTACTAATGAGATCGAATTTTTAAAATCAGATCTTGAGCCATGTGGCAAATATCCTGTTGGGAATTATAAACAATGGTATAAAAATTTAGGCGTGGACACTAGAAACCATATTAAAAACAATTGGGGCGAAATGCCAGGAAATTCGTTTCTTACTGATACAGGAGAAGAATTTAAAATTGCAGGGTTTAAACAAGGAAATATATTCATAGGAGTCCAACCGCCAAGAATTGCTTTTGGTGATATTCAAAAAAGTTTTCATAATGGAGATATTCCCCCTACACATTACTATTTGGCTTTTTATCGATGGTTAGTGGAAGAATTTAAAGCCGATGCTGTAATACATCTTGGTACTCATGGCAGCCTTGAATGGCTACCGGGTAAAAGTACAGGTTTGTGCAAAGCCAGCTATCCATATTTGGCTATAGATAGTCTTCCCAATTTATATCCGTACTTAATGTCCATTACTTGCGAAGGACTTCAGGCTAAAAGGCGTGGAGCTGCAGTATTAATAGATCATTTGCCTGCTCCTTGTGAAGAAGCCGGATTATATGGTAAAATGCGGGAACTATACGATTTGGTAGAGCAGTATTTAGAAGCTTATAGATTACAAAGTTCTACAGTTTCGCAATTAGAGCAGGTAATATCGGAATTGTTACGTAATGAAGATATTAAGCATTTTTGTGATAAAGATAATGAAACTGATTTTTTCGTGCAGATGGAAAATTTACATGCTTATCTTGAAAAAATATCTTCAAATCAATGTAGAACAGGTTTGCATATATTAGGTGAACTAGGTTCTGAAGCAGATTTAAAAAACTTGGTCAATAGTTTTACTCAGGGTAACGAGGAACTTAAAGAATTTGTTTTGGATAAATTGAGTCATACTGATGAAGAAATAGCAAATATACTTAGGGGGTTAGATGGTTGCTATATTGAAAGCGGATTATCAGGTGCTCCTTCAACAGGTATGTTGGATTGCCTTCCAAGTGGTAAAAATTTTTATGGTGTAGATCCACGCTTACTTCCATCTAAGTCAGCATGGATTATTGGTCAGCAATTAGCGGATCAGGTTATACAACAGTATATTGAGGAAGAAGGAAGATATCCCGAACGTATTGCTATGATATTTTGGTCAGGCACCAATATGCGTACCAAAGGCTGCGATATAGCTCAGGCAATGGCGCTTTTAGGTGTTTCGCCAGAATGGAATACTAATGGGAGAATAAGTGGTTTTAAGGTTATTCCGGTAGACGTTTTGAGAAGACCACGTATAGATGTTATAGCGCGAATAAGCGGTATGTATAGAGATTCATTGTATCCTACTGTAGAATATTTGGATGAATGTATTCAAGGTATTATGAAATTAGATGAGGACGGGAATGTTAATTACCCGCGTAAGCATATAATGGAGGATGCAAATGAATTAGAGACAACAAACTACGATAATTTGCAATGCAGAATTTTTGGCAGTGCACCTGGAACTTATGGTGCTGGTGTTAATTTGGCAATAGAAAGCAGGAACTGGCAAAGTATTGATGATTTAAGAGATGTATATGTATCTTGGGGAAGTTATGCTTATGGTAAGCAAATTAAAGGTCAATTTCTGCCAGAAGTTTTCTCCAAACAGCTTAGCAAAGTTGATTTAACGCTAAAAAATGAAGACCATTACGAGACAACGATGTTAGAATCAGATGATTATAATGCGTTTCATGGTGGCATGATTGCTGCAGTACGTAGTTTATCAGGAAAAGCTCCCAAGTCATTTTGTGGGAATTTGTCTAAAAAGGATGCTGTTAGTGTTCAAAGTTTATCAGAGGAAATGAAACAGTTATACTTATCTCAAGTACTGAATCCTAAATTTATTCAGGGAATGAAGAAACATGGATATAAGGGTGCAGCTGATTTATGTAATATTGTAAGTCATAGCTTTGCTTGGGATGCAACCAGCAATGTTATTGAGGATTGGATGTATAATGATTTGACTAAAATGTATGTCCTTTCAAAAGATGTCAAAGAATGGTTAAAAAAAGTAAATCCATGGGCTTTAAGAAAAATGTGTGCTGTTTTATTAGAAGCAAAACAAAGAGGGTTATGGAATACGCCTAAAGAACTTGAGAGTGCTATTATGCAAGAGTTTTTAGAAATTGAGGGCGATTTAGAGGAACTAAGCGATGAATAGATATAACAAAAAATATATATTGTTTTTCAGTATTTTTATCTTATTTTTGAGTTGCTTGATAACTATATATATTATAGGTGGTAATCAGACTGATAGGAAAAATAGTTATTTCGTTGTTGATGATTCAGGCTATAAAACATTTTTCGATGCTAAGCCTACGAGAGTTTTATGTTATAATCTTACGTATGACACTATTCTTTTGGGAATTGTGCCTGCAGATTATTTAGTAGCTAAACATTACCTTGATAAGGATCCCTCGATTTCGTATATTGCTGAGGAAACAAAGAATATAAAGACAGAATATAGGTTGTTTAAGCAACTCGGTGAAGAATCAATTATGGCGATGAATCCTCAGGTTATCTTTGTACCTGACACTTTAGATAAAAATGTTATTGAATCTTATAGAGCAATGGGTATAAAGACAGTTGTCTGTAAAGGTCCCAATAGTATTGATGATATCAGGTATAACATAAGACTAATGTCTCAGGCTATGGGTAAGGAAGAAAACGGTGATAAATTAATACGTGAAATGGATAGACAGCTAGCAGAAGTTCGTGATAAAATTCAATTAAAACAAGCTGAACAGCCGGTTGTTATGTTAGCATCCAGAATGAGACAGTATGGAGGAATAGGCTGTGTCTATGATGATATTTGTAAGCATGCCGGAATAAGAAATGCAATTAGCATGCAGGGAATACATTATGGCGAAACCGTAACCAAAGAATCTATCATAGCCTCAAATCCTGATGTTTTTCTTGTTTCTGCAGGTAGAGAATATGAAGAAGCCAAAGATGTTCAGTTTAGAAAAGAATTTTTAGAGGATCCTGCTTTTCAACATCTGAAAGGAATTAAAAGAGTAATAGCGATACCTGATAGATATATTTATTCAAATTCGCAGAACTGTGTTTATGCTATCAAGGGATTGTATAATAGTATTTATGGACCTGCTTTTGATATGAAGGAAGAAAAATTGTTAAAGGGTTATTAAGAAGGGGTACCATGGTAAAATCAATTAGAAATACATTTACATCTGGCGAAATTGCGAAGCTTGCTAATATTTCTAAGCAAACATTGAGTTACTATGAAAAAGAAAAGCTGTTAAAGCCTGCTAAAAGAAACCAAGATAATAATTATGCGTATTATTCTCTAGCGGAACATCATATGTTAGAAATGATTGTTTGCATGAGACGATTAGGTTTTTCTATAAAGGATATACGTGAGTTTTTGCATTACCGTGATGAAAACATTGTAAGTAATCTTTTGAGGCAAAAACAAGAAGAATTAATTCTTGAACAGAAAGAGCTTATGGAAAAATTGCAAAGTGTACAAACTATTCTTAGGAAAACGGATCACATAAGAAATCTGATATTGGATAGAGTTTTGCTGGAACAACTGCCTGAATATGAGATGTATGTTTCTCAAAATCTATCTTCGATGGATGGTGATAAAAATAACCTTATTATAAGGTTAAATTTCATGAAAAATCTTTTTAGACTCAATAACTGTGATTTGACTACAGGTTGGTTTTTGAGTCAGGATAACACCAAAAAGTTTCAATGTAGTCCTGTAAGCAGGTTCTTTGCTATGGATAATTATAATTGTATTGATGATTTTCGAAAACTGGTTAATCATAAGACAAAAAATCAATGCTATGTTTCGATATATGGAAAGGGTAACTATCATCATTGTTGTGAAGCATGGATAAAAAAGTGTTTTCAATTTATTGAACGTAATGAACTTGAGATAAATGGTGATACAATAGTTTCTTTTGAAAAGGACTATTGGATTACTAATGACAAGAATGAATATGTTTTTAAATTATCAATACCTGTAAAATGATTTGTGAACTAGCAAAATAATACAATATATAAATATTTTTAAGTGTATGAGTTAGTTATATTTACAGTATCTATGAGATAAGCGGTTTCTCGGGCATAAGGGAGGCCGCTTTTAACTATGTGGCACTGTATCCACAATTTTCGTAAGCAGTTAATGCAGTCAGTTAAGTATTACGTATTACATACTGGCAATCTTTTTCCTAGTTTTGAAAAGCTATTTAAATATAAGTTCTATAAAATATTTAGGCTTTTGCACTTGACGAATTTTGGAAAATGATAAACAATTATATTTAAAGGATTTTGGGAATATAATAGGATATCGAATGATAGAATACTTTTTACAGGATTTGACGATGGGAATGACGGATGTAGTCCTAATGTTATGCAGAATCTTTTTTATGACTAATTCCGCATAGAAGCATACAA
>OHDV01000246.1_pt1 | contig 28652 bp, 17 predicted proteins | sample 1567041 | NCBI WGS metagenome assembly OHDV01 (sample SAMEA3879517, study PRJEB24766) | human gut metagenome | biome: human-associated habitat; feature: feces | place: USA | collected 1985/1987
GCGGAATTAGAGGAGGTACACGCCCGACAGACAGCGGAAAAACAACAATCGGAAACAGCCGACGATTCCGCTTCATCGGCCGGCACAGCTCCCGAATACGGGGCGCAGAACAAATTGGTAACGACTGAGCAATACGAGGAACTGAAACGACGGATGCGCGAGAAACTCGGACAACTCAACGCCGGCTTCGACCCCGAAATACTCTCCATAGGTGCACAAATGGCCGCTTACCATGTTGAGGCCGGAGCGCGTCGATTCGCCGACTTCTCCCGCCGGATGATCGCCGATCTGGGCGACGTGATCCGCCCCTATCTGAAACCTATTTACACCGCCGCCCGCCAAATGCCCGGCATGGAGGAATATGCCGCGCAAATGGACAGCTACGAGCAGGTGGAGGCGTTCGACATGGCCGATCTCGACAAGGCCGAGAAAACATCCCAGCCGACAGGAACGGGAGCACAATACCGATTGGCAGGAATATACGACATGACGGGGGCTGTCGAGAAAGACACAAACGAGACTGGCAATCTACGCCCCGAAAAGAACTTCCGCAAGGATTTGGAGCGATTCAGCCGTGCTTTCGCCGATGAATTGGGCTGGGAGCACGAAACGGATCGCAAGGGTAAAACCATCTATGCCCAGACCAATATAGCACCGGCCGGCGGCGACGGCTCGTTTACACTTTGGGCACCCGAAACGGATTTGGGCATTTATGTCAGTGTACCCGTCGCACCACAAAGCTACGACAACCGATACGGGTATTCTAATAACTTGAAAATAAAAGATATTATGGGCTTCGGAGAGCCAATATTATGGCGACTGCGAAACAAAGAACAAACCTTTTTACCCAATGGACACAATCGTTATGCCCCGGCAGATATTACCGTCGGCGAGCTGGCCGAACTTGCAAAAAAAGAATTAAATGCTTATCTTGACAACATAACAGCGGCCAAGACGCTCGACCATATATTACAAGAGAATCAAAATACACGAAACGATGAACGACGGGAAAACAGTAGCGAGAAAGACTATCCCGCTTATGGAGACGGAAGCCGCAAAGACGGCGCTTTGGGAACTGGCATTTTATCAGCCGAGAAGCCTGTTGCAACAGTATCGGGAGAATCCGGCGGAATTGCTCGATTCGATAGACCAGACCGTAACACGGGCGATGCGGTGGCGGCAGGCAGCACTCGAACGGGACGAAGATCCGGTAGTAGTGGACGAGTATTACTATCAACTCCTCCGACCGTGTTACTGTCCGGAGGAGCCGGAACAAATACCCATCAGCGAAAAAATGATGCGGGAGATCATCGCCACGTTGAAAAAGGTGGAGAAAGCGAAGTCGCAAAAAACACCTCGTACAAAAACCATGTAATCGAACGAGGACACGACCTCGCTCCGAGAGGCGAGGTTGGCAAGATCAAAGCCAATCTCGCCGCAATCCGGCTCATTAAAGAAATCGAAGCCGAAGGCCGCGAAGCCACCCCGGAAGAAAAAGCTGTATTGGAGCAATTCTCCGGCTGGGGCGGTATTCCAGCAATCTTCAAAATAGCCCATCCCTACCACAACGAACTGCGCGAACTACTGACAGCCGATGAATACGAAGCGGCACGCGCATCCACAACCACCGCATTTTATACTCCACCCGAAGTCATATCGTCGATATGGGATATGGTGGAACGCCTCGGATTCGACGGTGGCCGCATCCTCGAACCATCGGCCGGCATCGGACATTTTTTCGGTCTGATGCCTCTTTCGATACGGTCGAAATCGGATTTGACAGGAATCGAACTCGACGATCTGTCCGGCCACATCCTTCGTGCGCTCTATCCCGAAGCGCATATCCACATCGAAGGTTTCGAGCAGCAGCGCATACCTAACAACAGCTATTCGCTGGTGATCAGCAATGTACCGTTCGGAACGTTCAAAGTACACGATACGTTCGACCGCGATTTATCCTCACGTTTCGAGATTCACGACTATTTCATCGCCAAAAGCATCCGGAAGCTCAAACCCGGCGGATTGGGCGTATTCATTACCTCGACAGCAACGCTCGATCGGAGTGCAAATTTGCGGAATTGGGTCGTAAACGACGGTAATGCAGACTTCATCGGGGCAGTCCGTCTGAATACCGGTACATTCAAAAATACGGCCGGCACCGAAACCTCGGCCGACATCATTATCGTCCGCAAACGCGACGAAGCCGGGCCGGCACCCTATGCCGTAAATATGCAATCGACCATTACGGAACGCGAGGCGCCCTACGAACGAATTATCAAACTGTCGAACGGGAAGGTAAAGACCGAAGCAGCAACGGCACACATGAACTATAACAAGTATTTTCACGACAATCCGCAGTTCATGGCCGGCCAGATGCGCTTCGGATTCGAAAGTGGCGTGGAAATACGCCCCACAGAACAGCGCTGCGTCCCCACAAGCGACATAGACCAGTCCCGCACGCTCGACAGTTTCATATCCGCACTCCCCGAAAATATCTACACATCGGCCCCGGCACCCGCAACGGAGCGAATACCGCAAGCGGTCGAGGCCCCCAACAGTACAAAAGAGAGAGGACTTACGATCATCGACGGAAAACCATATATCGTGCGGTTCGGACAAGCCGTACCCGCCGACTGGAACTCGTTGAAAATCCGCAACCGCAGTAAAGTCGAAGCGTTAGGCGATTACCTGCGGCTGAAAAGTGCGATCACAGAGCTGCTCGATGCCGAACGCAATGATCTGCCGAACATCGAGCAACTGCGAGCCGAGCTTAACGACGCCTACGCTACCTTCACCCGTCGTTACGGGACATTATCAAGAAACACGCGTATTTCATTCCTGCGCGACGACGTGGATTTTCCCTCCATCGCAGCCATCGAAAACGACAAGGAAATCGTAACTCCCGACGGAAAGAAACGACATGACATCCAAAGGTCGGACATCTTCTTTCGCCGGATGCTGGAACCGACACGCGAACTGAAAGCCGACACGCCGAAAGACGCGATCGCCGTATCGCTCTACCGCTACGGACGGCTCGATATGCCCTATATCGCAGAATTGCTCCACATACCACAAGAGGATACAGAAAAAGAACTGCTCGCACAGGAACTTATCTATGTCAATCCGGTAACGGGTCTTTATGAGGAGCGCAACGAATACCTCTCGGGAAATGTCCGCGAGAAACTCGAACAGGCCGAGCAAGCCAATGAAAACGGACAGTTCGACGCCAACATCCGTGCGCTCGTGAAAATTATTCCGATGGATATTCCGCTGCCGCTGATTAAAGTATCGCTCGGCAGCACATGGATACCCATCGCCCTATACGAACAGTTTTTCAAAGAGACGTTCAACGTAACGGCCCATATCGCCAAAACATCGGCCAACAAGTATATCGCCAAAATCTCGAACGAAGGGAATACGGTCGATACCAATATGGGGATTCCGCAAGCGCCGGGGAGCAAACTCGCACTCGACCGGATGAACAAGACGCAGACCTACATCAGTCGCAGCGAATACGACCCTTTGGCTCAGAAAGAAAAGCGTGTCAAAGACCCCGAAGCGATGACGCAGGCCGCCATGAAACAGACCGAGCTGGAAGAACGATTCGAACAATGGATTAAAGGACAAGATAAAACAACGACCGATAAGCTCGTCGAAATATATAACAGAACCTTCAACAGCACCGTCGAAAGACAAATCGACGTTTCATCGTTCGATTATTTTCCCAACGCCACACACACGAAGAAGCCGCGCGAGCATCAGAAAATCGGTGTCATGCGAGGTTTGCAAGGAGCAACGCTGCTGGCACACGAAGTCGGCACGGGAAAAACCCTGACCCTCATAACTACGGCAATGGAGATGCGGCGGCTCGGTATCGCCCAGAAGCCGTGCATCGTCGTACAACGCTCGACATTCAACCAATTCGCCTCCGAAATAAAATCCCTCTATCCGGCCGCCCGTGTCCTCGTTCCGTCCGAAAAAGACCTCACGGCATCGCAGCGGCAGGAATTATTCGCAAAGATCGCCTATAACGATTGGGATATTGTCGTACTCTATCACAGCTATCTGGATGCCATACCGGATGCCCCGGAGCGTGTCAATGAATATATCGACACGCTGATCGCAGAGAAGATGCAACAGCTCGAAGAAATCGAAGCCAATTCTCCGGACAATGCCAAACGGCAGGCTTATGCAATCAAGAAACAGATCGAAGGACTGGAAAACAAGAAAATAACGGATAAAACAGTCAAAGAGGAAGAAAAACTCAAAGCACAGGCCCGTACTCGTGCATTACGTCTGCTCGACCGCCGCACGGACGAGACGATGACCTTTGAACAGTTGGGAATCGACGCTTTGCTGGTAGATGAAGCACATGCCTACAAGAAGCTCGGTTTTACCACCAACCTGCAAAATATCAAAGGTATAGACCCTGCGGCGTCGCAACGGGCGCAGAGCATGAGGCTGAAAACATCTTATATTCTGGCAAATAAACAGAACAAAAACGTCGTATTCGCCACCGGAACACCCATATCCAATACAATGGCCGAGATGTGGACGTTCCTGCGCTATCTGCTGCCCAAACACGAACTTGAACAGTACGAGATCGCCGATTTCGATTCCTTTGCGAACAATTTCGGAAATATCGAGGAATCGGCCGAGTTTGCCACAAACGGCAAATTCCGCGTAGTCGAACGCTTCGCCAGTTACTCCAACGTGCCGGAACTGCTGGCGATCTGGAAGAAAGTCGCGCACACCGTACTCACGGAGGATGTACCGGATCTGCGCGAAGGTGTAGGAACGCCGCGCATTGAGGGAGGCAAACCGAAGGATATACTGCTCGACCAAACGCCTGCGCTGCGGGCAATCATGCGCAGCATACGGGAAATACTGACTCAATACGACGCTATGTCCGGTAAGGAAAAACGTCGTAACTCCCATATCCCGCTGGTCATGTTCGGACTGGCCAAACGTGCGGCAATCGACGTGCGGCTGGTTAATCCCGCTCTACCGGACGATCCCAACAGCAAAGTCAATCATGCCGTGCGCGAAGTCGTAGAAGATTTGAAAGCAACGGCCGATTACAACGGCACCGTTGCTGTTTTCTGCGACGCCTACCAAAGCCGCGACCACAGCTTCAATCTTTTCGTGGATATGAAGCGTAAATTCATCGACGCCGGCATACCGGCCCAGCAGGTCGCTATCATCCACGACTACATAACGGACGCGAAACGCGAGGCGCTCTACAAGCAAATAAACAACGGCGAAGTACGGATCGTACTCGGCACGACCGAGAAATTAGGTATCGGAGTAAATATGCAGGAGCGTCTGCACATGCTCGTCAATCTGGACGTACCCATACGTCCTATGGACTACCTGCAACGCATCGGCCGCATTGTGCGGCAGGGCAATCTGCACCTGCAAATGGACAAACCCGTGCGTATTCTGCGCCTCGGAGTAAAACAAACGCTTGATGTTACGGGCTACCAACGGCTGAAAATCAAGGAATCGTTCATTAAGCAGGCAATGAAGGGCGAGGTTACGGAACGCTCGCTCGAAGAACCCGAAACCGACAGCAGCGACAGCACGAATTTCGGGCAGATGATGGCCTCACTCTCCGGCAGCGCTGCGGCGCTCGCCCTGTCGCTCGAACAGAATAAACTACGCAAGCTGAGAAACGCACGCGACTACTACAATCAACATCAAATATACGTCGCACATGAACTCAAACGACTGCAAAACGTCCTTCAAACAACCCCGCAAATAATTGCTCAAATCCGTAAGAAAAAAGATTTCCTGCGAAGCCTGTTTCCGGACGATAAAGTGGTATCGGTGGAAGTGGGAAAACTCAAAGCCTCCGAGCCGGAAAAAATCGAAGACCTGTTCGTTCCGCTCTCGAAACGCATCGAAGCCGAAGCGGATGCCCTCCGCCAATCACCCGACCGTACACAATCGGACATGACACTCCGCATCGGAATCAACGGCAAAGAGTTCGACATTATAATTGTTTTACGACGGAATTACCTTTCCAATGAAAAGGAGCGCATCAACCGCACGATTTATTACCAATGCAACGAATGGCGCGACCTGCAAGGCGAAGCCGGAGCTAAGATGATTAACGTCATCAGCCAAGTCGAAAAAGTGCTCTCCGGTGAGGAGTACGACGCCGAAATACAGAAGCGGCAGCTCGGAATGGAAACGGCACAACAAGCCATCGAATATTTACAGACGCAGGTCGGCAATGGATTTCCCAAACAAGCAGAGTTGGAGGCGGCAGAAGAACGCATCGCCGAGCTGGAAGAGCAGATGAAAGTGGAACTGGCAGCGATCGAAGCACAGGAGGAAACCGACAAGTCCGGAACCGCAACCATAGACATCGACCCTGACGAATTGATTGACGACAATGCAGGAAACGGCCTCCGCTTCCGCGACGGTGGCAATCCGTTCGGTTCCGACGCCCCGGCAAGCGATGCGGAGTTGGCTCGCCGCGTTCGCCGGATCGCCCGCACGCTGAACACTCCGGTCGAGATTATCGACGACCTCGATGCAATTACCGATTCCGACCCGCTCGTGCAACGTCGTAAACGACACTCAAAAGGTTTTTACGACCCGCAAACGGGACAAACGTTCATTGTCCTGCCCAATATTACGACACTCGCCGATGCCGAAGCGACCGTATTGCATGAAATTGTCGGACACATGGGCTTACGCTCGCTGATGGGCGACCGTTTCGGCGACTTTCTCGATAAGGTTTACAATGGTCTCGATACCGAAGGGCGCAGCCGTGTGGCCGACATTGCCCGCGAGCAGGAGCACCAATCCTCCGGCGCCAAGCACCGCCAGGCAAATACCCGCCGTCTGGCAACGGAAGAATACCTCGCACATTTGGCGGAAGGCGACATCACGCCGAGCCGCTTTGCCCGGATCATCGGCCGTATCCGCTCGCTGCTACGCGACATATTGCGACTTCCGCTGCGTATCGGCGACCGCGACATCGCTTATTTGTTGTGGTTGTCGAAACACCGCCTGCAAAAAACACGCACGGCCGCCGAAGCCGTCGCCGCAACAGCGACCGAACGACGCATCCGTAAACAGCTTTTCGGTCGTTCTGAAAACGTGCGTTACCGTGCGATATTCGACGACGCTACACCTGAAAATATCGAACGGTATAGCATCGAACGCTACATCCGCGAGCATCATATCACCGGAGTTTTACTCGGCGAACATAATGCCGATGACTTCGCTATGCGTGTATATGGACTGCTTGATGACATGGGCCGAGCCATCATTGACCGCATGGGCAATGATCGTTTGAAGGCCATGCGCAAATACCTCGCATTATTCGACCTCCAAAAGCTCACCGATCAAGAAAGCTATCGCAGCATCATCGACGAACTGGTGAAAACCTTACCCCAAGAGACGAAAGAGCAAATCGTGCGCTCCATGCGCAAACACCTCGATTTCGTCCTCTCCGACAACTACCGCACTCCGTTGCGGCGACGCACGATGAAAAGCGAACGACCTCTACCGGAGAATTTCAAATATGCGAGCGAGTATGTCGAAGAATTGCTTAAAAAGAAACGGGCACAGCCCGAAATGGCTCCGCCGGCCGGAATCGAACCGACTGTGATTTACGACAAGCGGAATTGGAAAAGCCGTCAGCAACTCCGGTTCATAGATAGCACTTTACCCGTCGAAAGATTACAGGAAGAAGTCGTGCGGCGCGGAGGCAGCATCGACGACCTCACGGACATACACAAACATTTGAACCACTTGACAAGCATCGCCAAAGTCGCAATCGACAAATACACGAAAGAGTATTTAGACCCCATACTCGACCAAATCGCAGCCATAGCCCGTGAAACAGGCATGACGGAAACACACATCATCGACTACATCACGGCCGAATCGTCGCTCGAACGGCAGGCAACGGGGATTGCGGCCCTATCCCTCGACCCGCGCGATGCGTGGAACGAAACGCTGGCCCGAAGTATCGTCGCAGATTTCCGCCGCCGGGCCGGAGAGATTCCGACACAGCGATTATGGCAGCGAATCAATGCGGCTAACGACCGCGTGCTGGAAATCCTCGTCGAGGACGGAATGTTAGCCCCCGAACACCGCAAGTTGATAAAGGGGCACGGCTGGGACTACTATGTACCCTTACGGGATTATGATTACAACTACCGCGACCAGAAAGGCGAGCCGGTGGCTTTCGATGCGGCCGACGTGTACGACTTCATCGACGACAGTGCGGGGCCGCGCCCCTTACGGAAAGTGCTGCACGAAGCCGAAGGACGTATCGCAAAGCCCCGCAATCCGATCGCTCAAATGGTGAATATCGGTATCGGAGCGATCATCGCCGCCAAAACCAACAGGGCGAGGCAGTCGGCCTTACGGTTGGTGCAGAACAACAGCCGCAATTCGGAAGACTTGTTCCGCGTCGATAAGGTCTGGTTGGCAAAAGGCATCGGCAACAGATGGGTTACGACGACCATAGACCCCGCCGTCGAGGACATCGAACTATCGAAGGCGGCACGTAAGGAGATCGCCCGGCTGAAAAAGGAGATGAACGCGGCACTTCAAGCACACGATGATGAACTGGCCGACTACCTGTATAACCGTATCGAGGAGACCGAACGGTTCAACATTGTCCGCGAAGCCGAATCGGGCAGTCGTTTCGAGCACGAAGGACACTTGGGACATTCTTACGAACGACAGTGCAATGTGGAATGTTACGTGAACGGTATCCGTTATGTGATAACCTTCGCCGATCCCGCCGTGGCGAACGCGATCAACCAGTATAACCGGCTGGCGATTCCAAAATGGCTGGATGATACGGTCGGGAACGCGACACGCTGGCTGGCAAGAGCTTTTACCTCCCGAAATCCGGCGTTTGTCGCAGCGAATTTCCTGCGCGACGTGCAGCACGCCGCGCTGGTACACGCCATCGACAAAGGCGGGAATCTCGAAGGATTCGTGCGTAACATCCCTGCAAGTATGGCCGCAATCACCCGCGAACTGCGAGGCAAGGCCGAGCCGCTGACCATCGCCGAAACCGGGACGCTCGACGTACTCGACACCGCCGATCGGCAGGAACTAATCCGGCAATTCGGCCGCGAACGGGTCATGGACACGCTTTACGACTATTTCCGTGAAAACGGCGGGGAAACGGGGTTCGTACATAGTAAAGACATCGCCGAGGCCGAAAAGGAGATCAAACGTTACGTTGCATTCCGCACGGGGCGTATAGGTGAACTGCTGAAAGCAACGCAGCGCAGCGAACGCGCCGGGGTATGGCTCTCGTATGCTGCCCGCAAAAGCGGTATGCAAGCAATAGGCGTCGCGCTGGAAAATGCCTCCCGCATTGCCGAAAACACATCCCGTTTGGCGACCTTCACCACATCGCTTGAACAAGGAAAATCGCTCCTTACGGCTATCGACGATGCAAAAAACGTTACGGTGAATTTCAACCGTCGCGGTACGGCAACCCGGCCGCTCGGCATGTTCTACGTCTTTTTCAATGCTTCGGTACAGGGAGCGGCACAGGTCGCACGAATCGCCATGCGTAACCGGAAAAGATTTGCACAGGCTGTTGCCACGCTGACGGCGGCTGGATTTCTCGACAGTCTGCTGCTTGATTTCTTCCTCGCCGGAAGCGGAGGCGACGGCCGCGATCTGGCCGTTACGGAATACGAAAGACATAACCACCTCATCATCCCCGGCATGGGAAAGCGCGGTTACTTGAAGATTCCGCTTCCACAGGGATTCCGGGCTTTCTTCGGCATAGGAACTGCCTTGCATGACCTTTACCGAGGAAAACTCGGCTCCGAAGATGCCGCACGCATGATGCTTACGATGCTCTATGAGGACTTCTCGCCCGTAGCTTCGCCCTCATCCAAAGGAGATGCGACACGTGTACTGATTCCTACGGCTTTGACGCCGTGGTACGACATCTGGTATGCCGGAGAGGATGCGTTCGGTTATCCTGTCGGACGCCGCAGCTACTCGACGACGGCAAACTATCCGCTCTCGGAAATGGGACTGAGAAACGTAAACAAAGCGATTTATTACCTCTGTCGAGGGATCAACAGGTTAGGCGGCGGCGATGAGAACACACCGGCCGGACTACGCAAGAACGGAGAAATCGACCCGCTGCTGCGGGGTATCTTCGAGTACAACCCCTCGCACGTCGAACACGTATTGACCTATTACGGCGGCGGAATGGGTAAGTTCATCAAAGACATGGTGCACACCTCGCAGGCGCTATTCACCGGAGAAGAAATCAGCAGCCGCGATCTGCCCGTAATAAATCGCTTCTATGGAACGGCACGCCCCGAAAATCCAGCCGAACGGTATTACACCCTCCGCGACCGTCTGACGAATATCGAAGCCAAATATAAACGCATGGGGCCGGCACTCGACCGCACCGATCCTGCCGTACAACGGAATCTGCAACGTATCGCAATTTTCAAGGCACACCAAACGGCGGTGAACAAGCTGCGGGCGATACTTGCCGATACGCGTCCCAATACCGCAGCTTATGACCGATTACAAGAAGAATTGAACGAAACGATGATGAACGCATTAAACGAGGACGACCATGTTACGGAATATTGATACCCGGCGGTTGAAACTGTTGGCCCAAACGGATAAAAGCGTCGCTCGAACACGCCGCGAATGGGAGCAAGGCACGATGCGCTACGCCGACGACAATCTAACGCTCCTGTGGTGTTGTGCGCGGGATTGGGACGCAATGGACTACCTGCGCAAAGAGCACTCCCGGAATCTGCGATACAAGAACGGCGACCAATGGAGCGACACGGTACCCGACCCCGACCATCCGCACCGGACGATCCGCGAAGATGCGCTGATCTCCCGCAGCGGGAAAGTGCCGCTCAAACACAACTATATCCAGCAATATATCCGTAATATTCACGGACAACTCCTTTCGTCGCCCACGCAAACGGTCGTATATGCCCGCAGTCGCGACGACCAGCCGCTCGGAGAAATGCTGACCAACGCCCTGCAAGCGTGCCACCAGCTCAACAGAATCCGAAAAATAGACATCAACGTTGTTGAGGAACTCTGTCTGACGGGGATAGCCTGCGCGAAGGTACGCTACGGCTATTGGAGTACCAAGAACCGCACGGACGGAAAAATCGACCTCGTGAACATCAACCGGCTATTTTTCAATGCCGACATCGAAGATCCGCGACTGACAGACATCCGCCGCATCGGAGAGCTGCACGACTACACGTTCGACGATTTGGTGCGCAACTTCGCCACATGCCGTGAAGACGTGCAGGCATTACGCGAAATTTATGGCATCTGCCACGACCATACAAAGCTGGAAAACCTCTATGAAAATCACGCCTCACGGCTTCAAAATCTGAATTTCCTATACACGAACGACCTCGGCAAATACCGCGTTATCGAGGTGTGGGAACGCCTCGGCCGCTGGGTACTATACATACATGACTACGCCGACGGAACGGAGGAGATATACACCGAACTCACGATGCAAGAAGTCGAAGCGATCAACGCCTCGCGCATCGAGCAAGGTATGGCCGCAGGGATCGCCCCAGACACAGTGAAACTCATCTACGCCCGTGAACAGTACGAATATTATTGGCGGGTGAAATACCTTACGCCGAACGGCTACTGCATCAAAGAGACCGAAAGTCCCTATGCACACGAAGAACACCCCTACGTGCTTGCGGCCATGCCCGTAATCGACGGACGGTTCAAAGCCGTATTATCGGACGTAATAGACATTCAGCGCTATATCAACCGGCTATTGACCCTTTTGGATTTCATCATCGGAGCCTCGGCAAAAGGGCTGTTGATGGTTCCGCAGGAGTGCATACCCGACGATATGGACATTCGGGATTTCGCACGCGAATACGTCAAAACGAACGGCGTCATTCTTATCAAAAAAGGGGCCTACGACAAACTCCCGAAGCAAATATCCATGAACGGCACCAATATCGGAGCATGGGAAATGTTCGCGCAGGAAATGAACATCATGCAGCAAATCAGCGGACTGAACGGAGCGGTACAGGGGCAAGTTCCGCGAGCCAATACGCCGTCGAGTCTCTACGCCCAGCAAGCACAAAACTCGATGATGAATTTCGTCGTGCTGTTCGAGAATTACAATATGTTCTGCGAGGAACGCGACGAAAAACTGCTTAAAGTCCTCATGCAATACTACACGACCCGTCGATACATCGGCACCAATGGTAAAACCGCCGGAGAGATGGCGAAATTCTACGAGCCGGAAATGGCGCAGAAAATCGAAGATTTTAACCTCACGGCCGCAAAATCGAACGATACGCCCGTATTCCGGCAAATGACCGACGACCTATTGATGAAACTGCTCGAAAGCGGCCGCATACCGCTCGAAATATTCCTCAATAACTGCTCGCTGCCGGGGGCCGACAAACTACTCGCCGAGGTCAAGTCTTTCAACGAACAGGCCGCAGCCGGTCAAATCGACCCCGAAGCCCTTACGCAGTTGCAACAGGCGGCACAACAGAACGCCGACCCGAACGCTATGGCCATGATGCAACGGTATATGGATGCCAATTAACATATCTGCCAAAAATAAATTCACTTTTTTAGCGAATTTTTGAAAATAAGCACTATCTTTGCAATGTAAAAATCAGCAATAATGATTGTAAAATTCCAAAAAGAGTATCTATCGGAATTATACTACGAAGGAAAGTGTAAAGATAAAAAACACCGTTACCAACCGACAATAGTTAAACGCTACAAGCAACGTATAGATATTCTTAACGATGCAAGTTGTATCGAAGCTCTTTATCAGTTACATTCATTGGGGTACGAGGTACTGACTGGAAATAAAGAAGGTATTTCCTCAATCAGAGTGAATGACCAGTATCGGATTGAATTTTTGGTTTCGCACGAAGCCGACGGGAAAGAGCAAATAACGATTTGCAATATTATTGAGTTGTCGAACCACTATAAATAATTGCTATGGGAAATTTAGGTTATCCATACACTCCTACGCATCCGGGAGAAATACTGAAGGAGGAGATCGAATACAGAGGCATCTCGCAGAAAAAATTGGCCGAACAGATAGGTATTTCCTATACGATGCTCAATGAAATTCTGAACGCGAAACGCCCTGTAACCGAAACTATGGCCTTGTATTTCGAGGCTGCATTGGGAATCGAAGCCGAAATGCTTACCAATATGCAGACTCGATACAATATGCAAACAGCTCGCAAAGACAGTAAACTGACGGCTCGATTGCAACAGATTCGGAAGTTGGCCGCAATACTATGAAAAATTATGAGCATAGAGTGCATTGCAGCTAAAAGATTATCGGACAAACCAAGTAAAAGAATCCCGATAAATACTTATCGGGATTCTTTATTCATAAACGTCAATTTGCTATTTTACTTTACAGTCCTAAATAGACAATCTCGTCCTTTGGAAAAATCTTCTAAATAAGAATAAGCTATTTGAATATACTTCTCTTTGAACAAATGTTTTTTTCGAGGAGACCAATTTTGAATCTGTGTAATGGTTTGCGCCAAGTCAATATAAGTATTTTCTTTCCGAACATACGCAACAGACGCGAGAATTTCCAGAGACAAAGCCGATTGAAATCCAGAGATCAATTTTATCAATAATTTCAAACGATCAACCTGTTCCGACTTCAACTTTGTTTTCACATATTCGCTAACTTCCTTCATCGTGCTATATTGCAACTCCAAAGAATCGAAAGCTCCGATCTTCATCTGTTCGAGACCTTTGATATATTTCCCGTTAATGTCGTGCAGAATATATCCGACCTGAGTGCAATAGGGGCCATAATGTCCTGCAACGAATTTCAGTTTGCCAAATGAAGGTTCACCCAGCAATTGCATAAAATATGCTAATTTATTTGCGACGAATAAACTGCTGTTTTCTCCTAACGATTCATAATAAAACAGAGCGTACAGCAACATGGCTCTCGCCGGAGTTAATTTTGCCTCCCGACAATTCGTTTCCTGCTTCAACAATTCGCTGACGGCTTCGTTCGGCTGATAGATATGAATATCCACATTTAATTCCCCGAGATACTTTTCCATCAACTCTTTCACCTTGCTCCAATCCAATCCACCGTTGCCGCATCCAAGAGGAGGAATAGCGATACTTTTTATCCTATATTGATCAAGAACCCGCACCAAATCTTTCAGTCCTTCTTCAATATATTCATATTTGGAACGATGCTTCCAGTCCTTTTTCGTCGGGAAATTAATTATCCATTTAGAATCGGTCGAAAGGTTACTGTCTCGTGTTACCAACAATTTGCCTGGGAAAATGCTGCCCTCTTTACACGCTTGTTGATATACTTGAAAATTATAAGGATACCTATCCTTGAATTGCAAGGCGATTCCTTTACCCATAACACCAACGGTATTAACGGTATTGATCAAAGCTTCGTCGGAAGCAGCCAACAAATTACCTGTCACATAATGTATCATGGATAAAAATAGTTATTTTTGCTATCAACGTATATCGGTATCTCAATGGATAAACGAGATAAAATTGTTTTTACATATGCTTCACGGTCTGCCGTTTTGACAATAATTCCGGCGACACACGAAACCGGCACACAGTCTTTCACCAAAAATTCGGCCTGTTTTCTCCGCATCCGATCCATATTGGCTTCATCATTCCCCCAAAATTGCGTGCAGACGACTTCCCAATCCACATGGGTCAAATCCTTGATGTCATTATAAAATTCAGTAAGTTTATTCTTTGCATGTCCATCGGTAAAGCACCATGCAGGACATTGCGCAACAATATCCTTAATACGACAAACGATATAAATCAATTCGTCCTGCGGTCTTTTTCGGATACCCCGATACCCTGTTTTAATATTCAATAACATCGGAGAATGGCCTCCGAAATAAAACGGAATATAATCCCCTAAATCCCCGCCCGGAGGATCAATTCGAACATGAAAATTTTGTCGCTGTTCGATTAACTGAATATCCCCGATATTGATATATTCAGGATCTTTCATACGACTATTCTTAGTGTACAATCCATGTTTTAGAATGAATTCCAAATTGGAATAGTGGATCATTCTAAAAATGAATTTTGAAGTATAGTCTATTTGAATATCCATATCTTTATATCACAAATGTAAGAAAATTTTAACTTACAAAAAATTTCTATTGAGAAGAATCGCGTAATTTATCTATTGGTATTCAAATAGCGATAATATGAATTATTTTAAGGCCCACCTGTTTGATCCCATCGTCCTGCATAAGAAAATCCCGGCGGATACCGCTGGGATTTAATAAGAAACCCGAAAAGAGCCGGCCTGCATCGATGCGCCTCCGCAAAGCCGGTCTGTCCGGATTTCCCGTCATTTCATATCTTCAAAATCGGAGCATCTCCCCGAAACGTCCGTTTTTCCACAATCGTAAACCCATGCAGAAAGGTGATATTGCTGCGGTGCAGCGTGATCCGAAGGATAAAACCCTGCGGCTGCGAACAGCAGGAAATCAATCCAATGAATCGGATGGTCGCTTCGCGCCTATTCTTGGACGGGACGCACCGCGAAGCCGTAGGAGCGGAGGTTGTAGTTCAGCGGGTTGATGCTCGACGAGCTGAAGTACAGGTAACGGCCGTTGTACGTCGAGTTCGGCACGGCCGACCAGAAGTAGCCGTAGCTGCCGACGCTGTGCACCGCGCCCGTCGAGTTGTAGCGATAGCCCGAAGCCGGAAAGAAGATCGTACCGCCCGCAGTGTCGTAGCTCCCCTCGCCCGTCATCTTGTTACAATAAAACTCCCAACCGAAATTATCGGTAAAATCGGTGGTGGAGGTATAGGGCGAATTGAATCGGGAGCCGAAGTAAGAAGACCCGGAAACATTGCTGCCGTTATACGTAAAGCCCGTAAAGGCGTTCGACGAAGGCAGATGGTAGCCGACGGGCGAAGGATCGTAAATCGTCTTAACCACCGCATTGTCGTTAGCCGTCGTCACCGTATTGTCGGCGCTCCAAAGATTGGAATAGGACGTGGCGCACCAATCGTAGGGCGATAAACTGCCGTAATTGTAGAATATATGCGGATGCTGGATGGAAACGCCGATGGCGACCTTGCCGGTTCCCGATTTGTCGAACGCATAGCCGTCGGAATAGCAGCCCTTATCGACTGTGGAGCCGGAAGCGTTGCGAATACCGGCCAACATCGGGTCCTTGCGTCCGAACTGGAAATAAGGCTGGTTATCGGAATTTACGACCGAATGCGATGCCTGGGTGAGCGTTATGACCTGCATGGCACCGGTCTCCGCCTGCGTGAAGCGAACCTTCACGCTGCGGGCGTCGTAGGCGGTGGTTTCCGCATCGCACCAGCCGATATTGACCGGCATCATTTTATACGCTATACCCTGGTAGTTGGTCACGGTCCTGACATCGCTGCCCAGCTCGTAGTCCGTCACCCAGATATGCCAGCTCCACATGATACGGCTGTCCGTGTCACGCACGGCCACGATAGCGTTGCCCTGCTTGATCGTCGCTTGCGGCACGTCGAAGGTCAGGCTGTGCTTGTCGGACGAAAGCCGGACATTCGTCACCAGATTTTCCTCGTCCTGCCAAACGAGTACGGCATCCAGGGGCGTACACCCCGCATTGTTATAGATATAGGGATCGGTGATAGCCGCATCGAGATGGTTTACGAAGGTCTTCAATACGGATGTTTCGCTGGACTGCGAAGTGTAGGCCGAAGCGTTCGTACCGCCGTCCTTGATAGCGTTACCATAGACCAACGGCAGGGAGTACTGTCCCGGGGCGTTGATGACGTAACAGTTGGCGGTCCGCATCGCGGTCGTGCCACCGGAGGTCGAAAGATCGTACGTGCCGCTGACAGAAGCTGCCATTTTCAAAGTTTCGTTATGCGAATTGGAAGTGACACCCGTTTGAGCCGCAATCGTAGCCGAGAACGACGTGGCCGACGTACCGCCGTTGCCGCTCGCGGTAAAAGCTGTGAGCCATTCCGGACGGGCGATCACGTTGTAGCCCCCGCTGCCGTCATCCTCGACAAATTCGGCGGTCCAGGCCACCGGAACGGTTCGCGTAGCATCGCCCGGACGGGAAACGGCGGCATAGCTGGTCACCGAATAATTTTCGCTGCCTCCGGCATAGGTAAAATCGGCCGGAGCCATCACGGTAAAAGTCGGAGTGATTACGATGCTCGACGTCGAAATCCGGTAAGTGACGGTTCTGCCCATCGGCCATTGGCTGCCTGCGATAGAGGCGGTTAAAGTTCGTTGTGTCGAAGTCAGGTCGTCCGTATAGACGACCTCGATCGAAGCGCCCGACGGAAGCGTCTGCGGCAACATCATGAAGGTCGCTGCGACAGGAGTGATCTCTTGGTCCGCAGACCCGTCCACAGTAGCCGCAAGTGTCTGCGAAAAGTCTGTCGTAGCGCCGTAACCGTTCCACGAATCGGAACCCATCGTATGCGAACCGGAACCGTAAACGCCCTTGAGCGTGATTTTCGTAATGCGCCCGGACATCATATCGTCGCCCGTAGTGAAGCGTACGGCAGTGAGCGCGTGAGCGAAACTCAACGGAGCCGCCGCAGCGGTATTGCCGGCCATCCCGGAGGTAGCAGCGACCAGCAAATCCTGCTGGTCGGCGACGGCTGTCGGGACCGTATAGGTGATCGACGGAGTACCGGCCGACGTCTTATCCGAAAGAACGATCCCCTGGCCGCCGTAGGGCGCGTAAGCGAAGAAACGGATGTTGCGTCCGGCACCGGGCCAGTAATAGGAGGTCGTCCAGGACGATGCTTCGGTCACCTCGACATCGTACATATAATCCGGCAAGCAGGAATCCTCGCTCCAAGTCCCCGTATAAACCGAAGCCAATACGCCGAACGAATCGTAAAAGGTCCCCGTTTCGACGGGCGTGGCACGCGTCTGCAATCGGTCGGTTTGCACATTCGGGTACGGTGCGGCGATTCCGTCGGCGACCGAGGCGTGCAGGAACAGCGTGTCCGCAGGGTTTTCTCCCCGGAGCGAAAATACTTCCGCGACGTTTTCCGGAGAGACAGCGCTCTTCTCTTCCGACTCGGCAGCACCGCACCGCAACTGCGTATTCCAGCCGTCCGCTTCGGCGACTGCGAAACGAAGCATATCACCGTGCAGTTCTCCATCCACTGCCGGGTCTTTCGAACAGGAGGTCGCAGACACGACTGCCACCAGAGCAAATACCCGCAGAAAATTGCGTAACGGGAAAGTTGCAAGAATCTGTTTCATAATTTACATTGACATTATATAATTCACGCGTTTTTCGGCCGAGCCGAACGGTAGCTCTGCGGCTACCTCAAGTGATCGGGAAGGGACAGAGGAGGGCCGGAGGCCTTCCTCCCCTCGCCTGCCGTACACTACACCTTCGGACATACGGCAAGTCTTTGCGGTCCAACCCCGCCCGATCCTAATTTATCGATTACATCGGAACATTCTCCGAAGCCGACGTCCACGGAGTTACCGTAACCGTAAATTTAATGGCACTGCCCAATACATCCTCACCCGGTTTGAACGGATCTGTCGGACCCGGCATGGGCTTTTCGGGATCGACCTTACCGGCACCATTCGAGAAATCCAGCGTATAAACGTACTTCTGACCGGGCTCCCACTTGGTATTGACAGCTACTGCGACCCAGTCATATTCGCCGACAGAAGGATAGACACGGGCACCGTCCTTGGTCGTAATATTGACCTTCACGGCCAGATATGCACCTTTGTTGGTATTGGTCTTGTCCGTGTCGGGAGTCCAGGCTATAAGCTGCTGCGGAATGAGCATCGCATTGTCGTCTTCCTCCGCCATAATCGATGCGGCCGTACCGGTCAGCGTCTTTTCGCTACCCGCATAGGTCGCTTCATAATTAGTCTTTACCGATCCCAACTGCCAGGAGGTAGTTCCGAAATCGAACGTCGCCTTCGAAACCGGCTGTCCGATACGCACGCCCTGAACCTTATAAACATAACCGTCGTTCGTGTTTTTAGCCTTGATCTCGATCTGGGAAAGTCGGTGCCCGAACGTCAGGGCGACACCTGCCGCCTCATCGGTTTTGCTGCCCGTAGCAGTGGCGGTGATGAAATCCTTCTGGTCGGCGATCGTCGTTGCGGGCTCGAAATCAGCGAGCGTCTTGGTCGTCGAATTAATCGTCACGGTAGCACCCAAGCCCGCAGCCGAAGGAGAGTAAGCGAAGAACGAAAGGTTGCTGCCGTCGCTGGGCCAATAGTAGGCCGGAGTAGAAGTGAAGAAAGCGCCATCTTTGGTAAACTCCGCATCGGAGAAATAGTTGGCGTTGTTCTTGTCGAGTGCCGTCACGAAAAAGTTCGTGATGTTAGCCGTCGTCGTTTCCGAAGCACGAGTCTGCATGGCTGCACGGAAATCGATCGCGTTGCCATTGTTGATGCCCGTCGATTCGTCCTTCGAGCACGATGCCATGGCAAGAGCCGCCACGACCACTAAAAATAATTGTTTTTTCATCAGTGAATTAATTAAAAGGTTTAACATTGATCTATGCAAATTCCCCCCCCCATAAAATCGGGAAGATCATTAACATTTTACATCTCGATATCGACATCCACACTTTGCCACTCATCCACCGAAGGCTGGAAACCACCGCCATTGACGATAGGTTTGGGCAACGGAAGCCCGTCCAAAACGATATGCACATTACGCTGATCGGGAGCCGAATGGATTTGATCCGTCACGTCATAGGTGTAATACCACTTGCTCTCGTCCGCCAAAACCGCATAGATGGTCAGTTGATGTGCGTTCTGAGTCGCAGCACAATGTCCGAAAGCGAGCAAGCTCCCGGTAACGAGCGTCTTGTCGGCAGATACGGCGGCGTCAAACGGTATCGTGACGCACTCCTCGCTGATCGCATCGTAGCCTACACCCGGCAGCAAGCCTCCCGCCAGGCTCGACAACGAGCCGCTGATACCCGATACGTATTTCAGATTCTCCGCATTGCGAATTTCGACCGTATATCTGCAAACCGATAGCTCCGGATAAAGCACGATCGTCTGGGCCGCAGCCGTCTGCTTCAACTCGATCCCCTCCGTACAATCGCTCCAAAGCTCATCCGGGGGTAACGCCACACGCTCGGTTTCCGTACCGTCAGCACGAGGAACACCGTCGGACCGCACACCCAAAGCGGAAAGGCCGGACAACAGATCGGTCGTACGAGTAGATACTTCGAAAGTCGTCTTTTGATCCGTATTGCGATAAGTGACATTCTCCGTGTCGCTATTCAGGCAGAGCGCCCCGTAGTTTCCGACGGGCACCCGGATCGTACCGCCCCCGCAATCGGTGAACTCATAGCGCAGTGCCTCTCCTCCGTTTGTCGGGAACAGGTAGAGCGACATAGATTCAGGAGCTGCCTCGGAAGCATTCCGCCAATCGAAAACCACCTCTACGTCGATCGTATGCGAGTGGTCGTAACACAAGTCTTTATGTTCGCACGAAGCGACTGCAAGCGCTGCAAACAGATATATGAACAACTTTTTCATCGTTTGCCTCCTTTCTTTTCATTGTAGTTCCCGCGACCGATCAGCCAAATCAACGACACCTCCGCCTTCGTGGGCCCGAACCAATGACGTTGCTTGGTCGATTGCCATACGTAGTGGCCGTCGGAGGGAATATATTCGTGGTACTCTCCACCCCAGTAACCCACGCCAAGCGTGAAATCGAGGTTTAAACGACGGGAAATGGGAAGCGAGTAACCGTACTCGACACCTATCGCATAGTTAAGTTTGTCCCACAACGTGCCGCCCGGCTTGCCGCCTATGTAACCTTTGTGCCCGGTCTCGAAGTCGTAGGTGAAAGCCTGACCGTAGATGCCGAGGTGGTGTCCCGTAAGCGGTTTGGTCTGGGCACGGCGCCCGAAATATTTTCGGATGTCCAATTCGCCGCCGTAGATGCGCCAGTAATTATGACGTTTGTTGCTGTTCCACCAAGCATACATCCAGTTGGCACCGACACTCCAACCCTTCCCGAGATAGAATTCTGCACCGATGTTAGAAACCAAGGCCGCATCGTAGAGCAGATTCGTTTTCAGCGACATGTAGAACGGCTTGCAGGCCGGCGATTCCGGTTGCACTGGAATTTCGACGGGAACGGAGGCTGATTCTACGACCGGTTCGGATTCGGGTTCGGGTTCGGATTCGGGTTCGGGTTCGGGTTCAGGTTCAGGCTCAGGTTGAGGCGCCGGTTCCGGCTGCGAAGCGGATGCGGGACATTCCATCTCGCAGACCAAACGCACACCGGCACTCCGCAGTTCAGGAAAGAAATACTCCTCCATATACCTCCACGCGCGACCGCCACGAAGCATCCCCAACTGCCTGTTACGGCTATCTACGACTTTACCGTCCCGAATTACCCAGACAGGGGTATTGCGCAGAATTTCCAACACTTCGTCTCGATACGGCATGTCCGAAGCTACGACCTGTCTTTCCAACCTTTCCCAGTCGATACCCAAAGCCTGAATGTCGAGGGTAGCTCCTTCAAGCGAAATATACTCCTCAATCCAGGCTACAAGGTTCTTCGCTCGATTTTCCGATAAGCGTTTGTTTAACACGCTGACGCCTTCCGGAGAGGCTGTTCCCACAATTCGGAAGGTTTTCACACGACACGAGGCACTCCCCTGCAAGGTCCGAACACTGTCCACGAAAGCAGCCAAACGTTTTGCGTTGTCCCGATAATCAAATTCCAAAATCGAATAACCCTGACGGAAATAAACCTGAACGTTCAGGGTATCAACCAACACTTGTTCCTGCCCGCAACCGATATGACAATACCCAAGCAGTAACATAAATAACATCAATCTATTTATTCGCATACCTTGTAAAGTTGTTTTTCATACCTTCCAGAATCATTCTTCAAGCGAAATGCTGACAGGAATTCGCTCATTTTGTATTTTTACTCCCTACATTTCGTGGCTGTCTGTTTCGATCTCCGCCTCAATTCCGAAGGTGTCATACCAAAATATTGTTTGCAGAATACCGTGAAATAGGATGCAGTGGCAAAACCATAGCTTGTAGCAATTTCCGCAATGCTTTTATCAGTATTCCGAATATCACGCAGGATACGTTCGGCACGACGTTCGTTGAGCCACTCGCGTACCGGCCACTTAAATTCTTCTTTGAATTTACGCTGAAAATTGCGTACACTCATATGAGCCAACAACGCAAAATCACTCACGTCATTGACATGTTGATAATTTTCAAGTACAAAATCTTTAAAATTATCGCTGCTTCCAATAACGGATTTCAATAATATATAAAGGTCTTCCAGGCTATAATAACCACGTAGAAGAATACACAATTCCTCTTGTTTTAGCCGATGAAAATGAAGACAGTTTAGCCCTTCGTCGAGATTGTGGGAAAGATCAGAATAAAAAGCAACAAGTTCCTCACAAACTGCTAATTGCGGAAATTGTCGGGAGGGGGGGGGAGATGCCTACCATTACGCTGACGCACCTGGTATTGCAGATCGACTAAATCGTATTTGTTGCAAAGAGGCAATCGCCCAGCAAAAAAACTGGCAATAAAATAACTTGAACCGATAGTTTGTCCGGTGAAGCCTATATTTTTCGGCAGAAACACCAACATACCGTGTTCAATGGTGCGCGACGTAAAATTTCCCAATGTAATCTGGAGACAACCTTCCGCAAGATAAAGAAGCACACTATGACTTTCGTTTATATCCGAAATATCCGTACTATCGGACAAACGATATTGTCGAAACAACGCGCTTTCATCCGTCGCATAATATACACAGTCCATGTGATCTTTTTTATTGTGCAGAGGCATAAATATATATCTTGGTTTTAAAATGCAAAGTTACTACAAAAAAGTGAAATGCGGAAGAATATGGTAATGGATTTGATTTACAGGGGTTTCATTTACGCTGCCAATTATTCTGAGAGCCATTACAATCCACGCCGAAGCCAAATCAAGACGGAGCTACGTTACTTGTTCGTAACCACGCCCAATAGGTGACGAAATGGACACGAATAACGAAACAAGGCCTTAAGGATTAGTGAGTTACTGACAACTCACGCAAAAAATCCGGTAACAAAAAAAGATTGCGCCGTTCTTCCGCGATTTGCGTATCAGAGGAGGGCTCTTCACCAACTAATTTTGAACAAAAAAAATTAAGGACGATGAAGAGTACATTTTCAGTTATTTACTACCTCAAACGTCAGGTAGTGAAAAAAGACGGGACGGTTCCCGTCATGGGACGCATCACGGTGGACGGCAGCCAGACGCAATTCAGTTGCAAACTGACCATCGATCCCAAGTTGTGGGACACCAAAGGGGGACGTGTCACGGGCAGAAGCACGGCGGCACTCGAAACGAACCGCATGCTTGACAAGATGCGGGTGCGCATCAACAAGCACTATCAGGAAATCATGGAGCGTGACAACTTCGTCACGGCAGAGAAGGTGAAGAACGCCTTTCTCGGACTGGAACACCGCTATCACACGCTGATGCAGGTGTTCCAGCAACACAACGAGGACTATGCCAAGCAGGTGGAAGCAGGCATGAAAGCCAAAGGCACACTCTTGAAGTACAAGACCGTTTACAAGCACCTGCAAGAGTTTCTCAACATCCGTTACCACGTGAAGGACATCGCGTTGAAAGAGCTTACCCCCGCTTTCATTTCCGACTTCGAGATGTTTCTGCGCACGGACAAACACTGCTGCACCAATACCGTGTGGCTGTATGTATGCCCACTTCGGACGATGGTGTTCATCGCCATCAACAACGAATGGCTCACACGCGACCCGTTCAGGGAGTATGAAATCAAGAAGGAGGAAACGACACGCAGTTTCCTGACCAAAGACGAAATCCGCCTGCTGATGGAAGGTAAACTGAAGAACGCCAAACAGGAACTATACCGCGACCTCTACCTGTTCTGCGCCTTCACGGGCTTGTCATTCGCCGATATGCGCAATTTGACGGAAGAGAACATCCGCACCTACTTCGATGAACACGAGTGGATAAACATCAACCGCCAGAAGACGGGCGTGGTGTCTAACATCCGCCTGCTTGACATTGCGAAACAAATCATCGACAAATACCGCGGGCTGTGCGAAAACGGCAGGATTTTCCCTGTTCCCCACTACAACACGTGCCTCGCCGGGATCCGTGCCGTCGCCAAGCGTTGCGGCATCACCAAGCATATCACGTGGCATCAGAGCCGCCATACGGCAGCCACGACGGTGTTCCTCTCCAACGGTGTACCCATCGAAACAGTCAGTTCCATGCTGGGACACAAGAGTATAAAGACAACGCAGATATACGCGAAGATAACCAAAGAGAAGCTCAACCAAGACATGGAGAACCTTGCCGCAAGATTGAACCAAATCGAGGAATTTGCAGGATGTACCATCTAAAACAGAGACGCCATGAAACGTGACATAATCATTATAGAGGACAAGACGGTCAGCGTAACCGGTAACGAGGTATGGATGACCGCCGGGGAAATCGCCGAAGAGTTCCATGCCACCGTCCCGGCAGTGAACGCCGCCATCAAAGCCGTCCGCAAGTCGGACGTGCTGAACGACTACGAGGTATGCCGCTACATACAGCTTGAAAACGGCCTGTACGCGGATGTTTACTCGCTTGAAATCATCATTCCAGTAGCCTTCCGGCTGAACACCTACTATACACACGTGTTCCGCATGTGGCTGGTGGAAAAGGCACTCTCAAAGGAAAAGAGGCAGGCATACGTGATGTTCATACAGAACGGGAAAACCGGATATTGCTGAACACGCATACAGACAACGAAAAAGGAAACGGACAACACCATCGGGTGCTGTCCGTTTCCTTTTTTTTCATGCAACCGCCTTATTCCAGCGGCTTGAGGTAATTCGCCTCCAACAGTTCACGCAGTCCCGATTCGGGATAAAGCACCTTACCTGCCAGAAGGATAAAGGGCAGCATCCTGTTGTTGCGATACTCCTGCAAGGTGCGGCGGCTTACCCGGAGCATTTCCGCCACCTCCTTGTCCGTCAGGTAATGTTCCCCGTCCAGTGGCGGACGGTAACTTTCCAAAAATGCGGAGAGCCATTTGGAGCCTTTGAGCATATTCTGTATCGCGGTGGCAACCGGCTCGTCCTCCATTGTGAAAACCTCGTTGTTCTCGTTCATCATAACATCGGATTAAGTGGTTAATAAAAACAGAGTCATTTTCCATCGGGATAGATCGTGCCGATAAGCGGAATAAGCCGCCTGACCTCCTCCGGCCTGTAATAGAACCTGCGGTTCATCTGCGAGTAGCCGATAAGCCGCCTGTCACGCAATGACTGCAACGTGCGCGGGCTGATTCTCAACTGCCCGCAGACCTCCTCGCCCGTGAGCCACCTTTCCAGCCGCCCGCCGTCGCTTTTGCGCCTGAGGGCGGCGACTTTCTCCGAGAGGGCGTTGAATGACGCCAGCATCATCTCGAAGGTCTTTTTCTCGATAGATACGATTTCCATATACCAAAACATTTAATGATTTACCGCAAAGGTAACGCAGCCGCCTTGAATGCGTGCCGTTTTCCGCTATACGGCAGCTTGTTGCGCCGGTTGTCCGGGTTACGGAGTCACTTTCAAAGAAAATCTTACGTGAGTCACGTAATGAGTTGTTAAAGCCCCTTTTGTTTATTGCCGAATTTTGCCGCAGAGAAACAAAAGAAAGGACAAAATATGAAAGTGATAACGATTGAAAGTTCCGCCTTCACCGCCCTGACGGAACAGATAGCCGAGATAGCGGTCTATGTGCGTGCCGTTTCCGGTGAGAGGAAGGGAGAGTCTTCCGACATGCTGCTCACCACCCGCGAGGCGGCGCACCTGCTGAACGTGAGTACCCGTACCCTCCAACGTATGCGCAGCGAACAGCGCATCGGCTATATCGTGCTGCGCGGCAAATGCCGCTACCGCCGGTCGGAAATAGACCGCCTGCTCGCAGACTGCACCGTGGCAGAAGATGCAGCGACACTGACGGAACTGAAACGCAACCACACGCTGCGCACGGGCGGCGGCAAACCCAAAGGAAGGAGGACATAAGATATGGAACTGCTTACACGAAACAATTTTGAGGACTGGATGCAGAAGCTGATGGAACGGCTCGACCGTCAGGACGAGCTGCTGCTCTCCCTGCGACCGTCCGGCAAAGCCCCAAACCCGATGGAAAGTATCAGGATGTTCGACAACCAAGACCTCTGCATGCTGCTCCAGATAAGCAAGCGTACCCTGCAGCGCTACCGCAGCATCGGTGCATTGCCGTACAAGACGCTCGGCAAAAAGACCTATTACAGCGAGGAGGACGTACTGACATTCCTCTCCGAACACGTAAAGGATTTCCGCAAGGAAGATATAGCCTTCTACAAGGCGCGTATCCATAATTTCTTTAATAAATAACCCATTAAAACATTTTTCAAATGGCAAAGAAAACAACAGAAAAAGACGTGCTGATAGTCCGCGACGAGAAGACGGGCGAGATTAGCGTGGTAGCCGGGCTTAACGCCGACGGCTCACCCAAGCGTACCCCCGCAAAGGCGGAGAACGCGCAGAGTTTCCTGCAATTCGACAGGCACGGAGACGTGCTGGACAACTTCTTCAAAAACTTCTTCCGGCAGTGCAAGGAACCCAGCCGCTTCGGTTTCTACCGTTTCGCGGCAGACCAAGCCGACAAACTGATGGAGGTGATGAAAGACCTGCTGAAAGACCCCGAAGCCAACAAAGAACTGCTTGCGCCCCACAAGGTGGACACTTCCGGCTACGAAAAGCAGGTAAAGGAAGAACAGACCGCCGGGATGCCGGAACAAAAACAGGAAGGACAACCCAAAGAAACCCAAAAACAGGAAGAAATGGAAAAGAAGCAGGAACAGAATCAGGAAAGCCCGCAACAACAGGCGCAGGGAAGACGTGGCTACCAACCCATTGACGAGAGCAAAATCAACTGGCAGGAGCTGGAAGAGAAATGGGGCGTGAAACGTGACGACCTTGAAAAGTCCGGTGATCTGAACAAGATGCTCAACTACGGCAAGTCCGATTTGGTGAAAGTGTCGCCCAAGTTCGGCGGCGAGGCTTTTGAACTGGATGCCCGCCTTTCCTTCAAGAAGGACGGTGAAGGCAATGTCAGCCTCGTGCCGCACTTCATCCGCAAGGAGCAGAAACTCGACGAGTACAAGGAACACAAGTTCTCCGACGACGACCGGAAGAACCTGCGCGAAACGGGCAACCTCGGCAGGGTTGTGGACCTCGTGGACAGGGAAACGGGCGAGATCATCCCCTCGTTCGTCAGCATCGACCGCAAGACGAACGAAATCACGGATGTCCCGGCAAACAAGGTGCGCATACCGGAGCGCATCGGCAAGACGGAAATCACCAAGCAGGAGCAGGACATGCTGCGTGCCGGGCTGCCTGTGCGCGACAAACTCATCGAACGCAAGGACGGCAGGAAGTTCGTCACCACCCTGCAAGTGAACGTGGAGCAGCGCGGCGTGGAGTTCGTGCCGGGAACCGGCAGGTCGCCACGTGCCGCACAAGCACAGGAAGCCAAGAACAACCCCGCACAGGGACAGGCGCAGGGTACGGAAAATACAGCCAACACGAACAAGGAGCAACGCCGCAACACGTGGACGAACGCCGACGGCAGCATCCGCCCCATCAGCAAATGGAGCGGCGTGGACTTCACCGAGCAGCAGAAAGCCGACTACGTGGCTGGCAAAGCCGTGAAACTGGAGAACGTGACCGACAAGCAGGGCTTCCACGCCACGATGTACATCAGGTTCAACCCGGAGAAGGGACGCCCGTACCGCTACGACACCAACCCCGACAACGCGCAGAAGATCGCGCCTTCCAACGAGAGCCGCACGCAGGTGGCGGTGAACAGCGAGGGCAAGACCAACGAGGCTACCAAGAACCTGAAGGAGCCGTTGCGGAAGGGACAGACCGCCCCGAAGGACACCGCACAGCAACAGCAGCAGGAGAAGCCGCAAAAGAAAAACAATAAGGGCATGAAGATGTAATCCGGTGTCCGCCACTAAATCCGAAGTAACATTTGTAAAATTCAAAACGACAGAAAAATATGAAGACAATCATTGCAGAAAAGCCGTCTGTGGCACGTGAGATCGCCCGTATCGTGGGCGCGACAAAGAGAGAGGAAGGATATTTCGAGGGAGGCGGCTACGCCGTGACATGGGCATTCGGGCACCTCGTCCAGCTTGCCATGCCCGACGGTTACGGCATACGCGGCTTTGTCCGTGACAACCTGCCCGTCATCCCCGACTCCTTCACGCTCATACCCCGTCAGGTAAAGGCTGAGAAGGGCTACAAACCCGACAGCGGCGTAGTGGCACAAATAAAAACCATAACCCGCCTGTTCAATGACAGTGAGCAAATCATCGTGGCGACCGATGCCGGTCGCGAGGGCGAACTTATCTTCCGATACCTCTACCATTACATAGGATGCGCCACCCCTTTCGTGCGCCTCTGGATAAGCTCGCTTACCGACAAGGCCATCCGCGATGGACTGCGCAACCTCGAAGCGGGGAGCAAGTATGACAACCTCTACCTCGCCGCCAAAGCGCGGAGCGAATCCGACTGGCTCGTGGGCA
>OHDV01000261.1_pt1 | contig 27474 bp, 24 predicted proteins | sample 1567041 | NCBI WGS metagenome assembly OHDV01 (sample SAMEA3879517, study PRJEB24766) | human gut metagenome | biome: human-associated habitat; feature: feces | place: USA | collected 1985/1987
TTCTTCAAGACAACTGTAGGAACAAAATAATACGACAATTCAATATAAACTAATTCTGAACACCCACTTATCAGAAAATATTTTGTATTTTTGCCTTTATCACACTTCTGCTGTGTCGGACCAACAATAAAGGGCGGTCCACGTCAAGAACCGCCCCCTTCAAGCGAAAAGGCAGCATTCCAGAATAGGCCTTCCCCCGCGCGACACCCCGACGCAAAGAAGATTAAAACAATCTCAACACCAACTCATTCACACACAAGACATGCCATTGCAACAAACACGAACCATCCTCGGAATTGACCCCGGCACAAACGTCCTGGGCTATGGCGTGCTGGAAACAAACGGATCAAAAGCCAGAATGCTCGCCATGGGCGTCATCGACCTCCGCCATTGCAAGGACGTCTATGTGAAGTTGGGCAGGATATACGAGCGCGTAAGCGAAATCATCGAGTCCTTCAAGCCCGATGAACTTGCCATAGAAGCGCCCTTCTTTGGCAAAAACGTGCAAAGCATGTTGAAACTGGGGCGTGCACAAGGCGTGGCCATAGCCGCGGCCATCAGCAAAGGCCTCCCAATCCATGAATACGCCCCGCTGAAAATCAAAATGGCCATCACCGGGAATGGCGGAGCAAGCAAGGAGCAAGTGGCGCAGATTTTGAAGCGCGTTTTCTGCATAAAAGACGAAAACATGCTGCCCTACCTCGATGCCACAGATGCGCTCGGAGCAGCCTACTGCCATTTCCTGCAAAGCATAAATTCCCTAAACGTCAAAGGAAGAAACGCGTCGTGGCGAGATTATAAGAACAACATCGCTGCAAAAAACGACACAGGGAAAATGACCCTGCCGCAAAAAAAACTCATGGAAGCCCTATGCAGAAAATCCTTGAAATAAAAAACGGCATTGCAAGAAACGAGGCACATCGGCTGCAAACCCCTGTCAATTTCGTTTTACGGGCAGGCGAATCCGTTGCCATCAGCGGCCCCAACGGCGGTGGCAAATCCCTACTGACTGGACTCATAACGGGAGCCATCCCCATCAAAACCGTCCTCCCCGACGGACAGACAGGAGAGCGGCATATCGGGAAAGGCGCCATTCGGAGAATCGTCTTCAACGACGTGTACGGAACAACCCCGCCCGCCTACTATCAGCAGCGCTGGAACCACGGTGACGACATGACGTTCCCAACCGTTTGCGAAATACTGGAGAAAAGTCGCCGCGATGCAGCCGAAGCGCCCCGCGTCCTTTCCTCCCAAACGATGGAAAACATCGAAAAGGCGCTCAACATCCCCCCTCTGCTCAACAAAAAGGTTAACCAACTTTCGAGTGGCGAACTGAGGCGCCTTCAGCTGATGCGCATCCTGCAAGCCTGCCCCTCAGTATTGGTGATCGACAACCCCTACATCGGCTTAGACCCCAACAGCCGTGCTGTCCTCACAGCAGTGCTTCAGCAACTCTCCCAGTTCATTTCGCTCATCCTGGTGGTTTGCCGCCCATTGGAAATCCCTTCCTTCATCAACAGGGTGATCCACGTTGAAGACAAACAGATGCGCGAACGCACGCGCGAAACCGAGATACAGGAAAGCGAACAAAACGAGAATGCAGAGCAGCCAGTGGCAGCCATCCCCGCCCCAACGACACGCGATTACCCCGAAACAGAAGCGGGAGAAGAAATCGTCAGTCTCAGCGACATCAACATCTTCTATGGAACGCGCATCGTGTTCAAAAACTTCTCCTGCAATATTAAAAGCGGAGAACATTGGGCCGTCACTGGTCCCAACGGCGCAGGAAAGACCACCCTACTCTCCCTCATGCTGGCCGACAACCCCATCGCCTACGCCCTCCCCGTCAGACTCTTCGGGAGAAAGAGAGGAAGCGGCGAAAGCATTTGGGACATAAAGAGAAAAATCGGATACGTCTCTCCCGAAATCTTCTCAACCTATAAAAAACATTTGTCCGTAATCCACATCCTCGCAAGCGGCCTCCACGACACCATCGGGATATACCGAACCCCATCGGACGCAGAAACCATCATCTGCCAACAATGGCTCGCAACATTCGGCGTGCCACATCTCGCAGAGAAGTGCTATTTGGAACTCTCGCATGGCGAGCAGCGACTGGTGTTGCTGATACGAGCATTCGTCAAAAGCCCCCAACTGCTGATACTCGACGAACCATTCCACGGCCTTGACCGCCACTGGTGTGAAAAAGCCAAAGAAATAACAGACCGCTACATGGCGGCCAACCCCAGAAGAACGCTGATCATGGTCACGCACCACACGGAGGAACTCCCCGCCTGCATCGACCATCATCTCAGAATCTCCCCCCCCGATAAATAGGTGTTCAGAATTAGTTTATATCAACAAGGCAATATCAGACAGGTTCCCCCCTGCATGGATACTATAAAATAATTTTGAACACCTACTCAACACACACAAAAAACCATCTGGCCCACCCCACCGGCCAGACTCACCATAACTTAGAAAATGAAAAAGACCAGACCTCTATTCTATAGCTCGCTCCTTGCCCTACTCTTGGCGCCCAACACGTTGAAAGCACAAGAGGTGTACAACATGGTTCTTGAGAACGCAACACAAACTGTGAACTCGCCGTCGAAGAGCTTCACGCAGGTGAAAATCGCACAATTCAAAAGCACGGCGTTGGTCTACCTGAAAAAGAAAGCCTTTGAAAACAGCAAGGAAGTCAAAGAAGAATTTCTCAACACGCAGGCATACTATCTGTCTGAATTCATCTTCCTCTTTTTCACGCAAATCCTGAAAGACCACAAACTCTCCGATGAGGAACGCAGAAAAAAGATTTATCTCTTTATGGACGCGTCTTTATCAAACCCTCTCTTCAACGACCCCGACACCGAAACAACGCAGTCGTACATCAAAGAAGGAAGCGAGCTCACGCCCTTCTCGCTGGACACAGACTGGCAGAAAGCGTGGCACGCTGCCAAATCGCAGTTGTGACCAAGCGCGAAAAACGCCCCAACGCCCAGCATGTCTGCCACGCCGAAGCATCTTCCACCCCTCCCGCTGTCACCCCAACCGTCAAAGCGACACACACCACCGAATTTACATAAAACAGCAAACGCACCTCGGCAAAGCATTCAAACAAAGTTGAAGCTCTGCCGAGGTGTGCTTTATGCCTGCAACGCATTCTCGGGCGAACCCACCAAACTTTTCCTTCAACCACGATGCGCGTCATGCCCATCAATCAAGGTGGCGCGTCTGCATTCCGATAAAATATTTCAAATGTAACACACACGCGCCCATCCACACCACGTTCCCTCCTGACTTCGTCAATGCGTCACCAAATCAATGAAATCAGATTGTTAGGTTAAAAAGCGGCTTTATGGCGAGGTACTTCTCCGTTAGGAACAACGTTTTCGTAAAGAACGTGCCATTTTTAGGTAGTTTTATCTTGATCGTTGTGATGGTCTTGGCTATATCAAGTACATGGTCGACACTCATATCGATTTTATTGATTGATATGAGCCGCTCCAGTTCCTTGTAAACCTTATAGGCAATGAAGCAAATACATATGTGTGCTTCAATTCTTCTTTCTGCAAAATGGAACATTGAACGCATCTCCAAAGTACCTTTAGAAATCCGGAAAGATATGTGACATTTTTCCTTTCCCTGCGGCGGGTTGACGCGTGATTTTCGTCTGAACATGTCGTCTGTTCGGTGATGTTCCAGGAATAGTTTATGCTATGTTTGACTTGTGCACTTTGGGGGGCTTCGGGCGTGCTTCGCACGTGGATATTTGCGCTTCGCGCGGTCTTAACGTTAATGGCCACCAAAAATCACACGTTCCCCACCAAGGTGGAGAACGTGTGATTTTGCTGTTCATTCAGGCTGCGCTGCCATGTGAATGGACAGATGATGGGGTATCGCCTTGCCGCATGTGGTTAGAACTTACCTTTGTTCAGCCATTGCAGGGCTTTTGTCAATGCATTGTCACGTTTGGCCTTGAAGTAGCTGTTGTGGGTTTCTGCGACGGGAATGTCAGGCGTAAAGCCATAGCCCACGAAGTCTGAGCCGTCGGCCGCAAAGTCATGTTTGGAGCAGATATTTGCTTCGCAAACGCCCGAGATAATCGAAACCCTTACGCCATTTCCCGTGCTGCCGCCAGTCTTTTCGCCCACCAGGGTGGCATGACCCGTAGCACGCATCACGGAGATGAAATCTTCGGCTGCTGAGAATGTGCCACGGTCGACCAGTAGCACCACAGGCTTGAGATAGAGCTGGAACGTGTCTCGCTCGCTATGCCTCCACGTGGTGCCCTCATTGCGATAGATCTTCTCCGGATAGTTCCATGAGGCATAGGCCGGAATGTATAGGCGGCTTTCCCAAGCACCTGTCAAAAGCGTGTCGGCAAAAAAGTGTTTGGCAATATAGTCGCCGTTGGTGGAGTTTCCACCAGGATTATTGCGAATGTCGATGATGAGCGCACGCGTTTTCAAGATTTCAGGGTAAACCCTATTGAACTCCTGGACCAAACGTCCGTCCATGAAGTTTGATATTTTCAAATAGCCAATGCCATGCTCCATCGCATCATACGTCAGCAACTTCGGTTGTTGGGTTTCATAGAGGTCAAAGTCATCGTCCTTGAAATCATAGGTCACACTCAACAGCTTCTTGCCATCGCGCAACTGCACGGTCATGGGCTTTGTGGCGAAACGACTTGTCAAGTTCATGCCATCGTAGGTCTCGTGTAGACGCCACTGTTCGGTCGAAGCCGAAACATAAGGCATCACTTCGCGCTTGGCATAAGCCTCGACGTCCTCGCCGTCAATGCTCACCAGTTGCTGTCCGCGGCGCACACCTTGCTTCGCAAAGGCGGAACTATATACCTTGTCAACATACACCTTGCCGTCAATCCAACGTGTGGAAAACGGCATGGAGCGCATATCCTGCGGATAGTAGCTATAGACAAAAGTGTGGCCGTCATTGAGCGTAGCCGCCATGCGTTGCAGCAAGCGCACGGCCTCGCCATCGGTCGTCGTAGCCTTTATCTGCGGAATCATGGCCACATACAAGCTGTCCCAATTGACCGACGCACGATTCATAAACACAAAGTTTCGCTTCACGCTGCTCCACAAATGGCTCAAGCCCAACAATCTACGGGTCGGCGCATCGATGCTGCCCCAATAGTCCGGATGCGATTCCCCTCCATTGTAATAGCTAAGGTTGATCCAGTCGATAGGCACGCAAAACTCGTTTCCAAGCTTTTTCGCCTTTAGGAAATAGAGCGTACCGTCATCCCAGTGCATACCATAGAACGTCTTGCAACGTTCCAATCCCATGTCAAAGCGATTATCGTGAATGCTGACATGGGTATATTGGTTATAGTCTTTAATACCTTTGCGAAGCGGTCGAAATCGGCTTTTTTCGCATTTCTCAGTGCCAAACGGGTGCCTACCGTCCAGCCTCGGCCTTCCCCTTGCTGCCAGGCAAAGCCTCTTATGCCTTGTTTCCATCCGCCAGTATATCGCACGGGTGTTTTTGTCACTTTGGGATTGGCCAATAATTCCTTATAGATGAGATCAACAGCCAATGTGTCGATACCTTTGGCCCATGTCGTCATAGCACATGCTAAGGCAAACAGCAGTAATGTCAACTTCTTCATTTTCATTTTCGTTTTTCGCCTCACGATGATTCGGCGGTCGAATAGGAGAGTTAAAATGTTAGATAATGAGCGAATGACAATGAAGTCGTCTGAACTTTTCTGACGAAGATTTGATTTGGAGTTTGAGTTCTTCTACATTCCATCTTCACCTTTCTTTTTGGCCGTTTTTAGACCTTTCATCGGTCGTATAGCTCGCTACACTCCCTCTTCAAGACCCCAAAACGCCTCAAAAATAAAGGCAAATCTTGAATTTCATAAAAGTTCAGACGACTTCTATAACGTTTATCGCGCTGAACACTGACGTGTCACAAACCATAAACGCTATACCCATCGGGAGCAAAGTTACGGATTATTTCTGTATCGCCGTTGGCTTTTGCAAAGTTTTTGGACGCAGAGGGGGAAGAGTCTGTCGGCTGGGGAGGATAATGGAGGACGTGTCATTTCTGTGCATTTTATTCATTTTTGCTTTTTCGCCGTTTCCCATTCGTCAAAACTGTGATTTGCCACACTTTTGACGAATGGGATTCTTTTCCTGACTTCGTCAATGCGTCACCCTAAGCCACCCGATTGGATTACGTAACTCGCTGATTTTCAACATACGCAATCTAATTTGGCAAAAAAGTGATGAAGTCAGGAAACATTTCAAATGTAACACACACGCGCCCATCCACACCACGTTCCCTCTTTGTCCGTATTTGTCAGCGAACGTGGAACGAGCCACAAACGCACACGGGAGCAGACACGAATGCACCAGGGAGCAGACACAGTCGCATCTGGGAGCAGAGACGAACGCCTCTGGGAGCAGACACGGTTGAATCCGGGATGACGTTCGCTGACTGACTTAGGGGGCGGATTGACGGGACTTTTCTACAATACAATAATGATTAAAGAGAACAGACCTAAGGGGAGCGTAAGCAAATTAAATAGGGCATTCTGAACACAATTTTCAGAATGCCCTTTCTATTAAAAGAAGCGAATGGGAATCGTGATAATAAAAATGAGACAGAAGGCGTAAATCTTTCTGTCCCAATTTATATTTGTGGATGGTCTAAATTATTTTGTATATGCTGAAAACATTATTCTTTGATTTCAGTGCGCTCTCGGGCGCAACTACTTACAACTACCACCGGCTTAATTTCAGAGTGTACCGACTTTCGTAGTAACGGTCGTTGACATCAAGACACAAATGGTTGGAGGTGAAGGAACGGATGGTGGCAAGGAAGTCTGTGCGCCCATCGCCATCGAAGTCTATTTGTATGACATCACGACTGACGTCCCAGCAACCTATTTCATAGAAATTATTCGAACCGTAGGCCTCGAAGCGGCCATCGTAATTGAAGACAAGGCGGTCGGTTGGCCGATAAGGGCAGGGGCCATAGTCTAACGGAATTACGTGGTCTATGCGCCAGGTGCCGGACAGGTCTGAACGGGTCATCCAGTCGTCGTCTTCGCAGGAGGAGAGTGAGCTAAGCGCGAAAAGCGCACAGAGGCTCAATAGTGTTTTTGTTATTATGGTTTTCATGTGGTTTGATTTTTTGTTTTGTTGAACGAGACCTGGGGTGTGTAGGGGGATGTGTTCTCTCGCAAGCGAGGAGGGGGAGGTGTTCTGTTTTTATTTCAGCGTCAGTTGCTGGAGGTCGTACATTGAGCCATTGTAGCAGTTGATGTCGACGTATCCCTTGATGCCCTTGAGACGGCCTCTGTCGGTGTGTTGCCAGAATTTCCAGGGGCCGTCATAGCGCAGGGTGTCGACATAATAATGGGCTATCCAATAGGGATATTTGCTGAACTCGGGCGTTCCGAGATATTCTGTCTTGAATTTGTAGTAGGTGTATAAAATCGGTTTTGCGCCATATCGCCGTTCTATCAGTCGGAGCCAGACGAGGGCTGAGTCGCGCAGCTGGGAGGGCGTGAGTTTTCCTGTGGATTCGATGTCGAGGACGGGGGGTAGGTCTCCTTCTTCCAACGGTACGCGCCGCACGAAGTTGTCGGCTTGCTGCCGGGCGGAAACGTTGGGCAGGAAGAAGTGGTAGGCGCCACGGACGAAGCCGTTGTCGCGGGCTTGTTTGAAATTGGAGTTGAAACGGGTGTCGAGGTCATTGGCGCCTTCTGTGGCTTTGACGAACACGAAACGCAGGCGCTCGCCGTCGACTTCGGCTGCGGAAAGTGCGTCCCAATCGATCTTGCCTTGATGATGGCTTATGTCGATTCCGCGTATGGAATAGCCTTCGGGGTATCTGGCGTCGCCAAAGATGCCCTGCCAGGCTACGGTGTAGGGACGGATGAGGAGGGCGTAAAGGGCTATGGAGCAGAGGGCGAAAAGCAATATGGCTCCCGTCCACATGGCGTGGGCGGATATTCTGTGGGTGATTTGCACAATTCCCAACGCTTTCAGGAGGCGCGAAACGCATCCTTTTTTTCTTGTGCCTGTTCTCGCTTTTCTTCTTGCCATGTTTGTCTGGTTGCTGCCTTGGCAGCCTGAAATGTTTGTTTGTTTGGTTGGTGGTTTGTCGGTACCCAAATGGTGGCGACATGGTTTAGGTTGCGCTTGTGCCTGCAAGTGGCATTTTTCTGACAACCAGCTCATCGCTGGCTGTTCGCGCACCTGTGTGTATTTAAAAAAAGGTTGACGAGTGGTGAGAGGATGTGTTTAAACGGATGCTTGTTGTTTCAAGACGGGTGCTTTTCAGCAAACTGTCTGAGCAACATGTTATGTCAGTTCTCCTACTTATCTCTCGAAAACTCGTCAACCTTTCTATGGCGTGTGTGTGTTACCACTGGGAGCCTCGCAGTTCCTGGCGGTTGGCACAACACGGGGGGGGATTATTTGCCTTGTTCCAGCTTCAAGGTCATGGTGCACTGGTCGCATACTTCTGTTGGGCCGAAGTACTGGATTGGACCAGGATATACGAAGCAGGTGTTTTCTGCCCATTCTTCGCGGTGTGCAGCAAATTCCTTGAAGGGGGCGCCGTCCAAACGAACCAATGCCTTGCGGATTACGGGCTTCATTTCGCCATTACGACGTTCCATGTTCATCATCATCGTGATGGGCACACCGCCGGCAACCCATTCTTCTGCAGGAGCCGTTGTGTTCTTGACGATGGCCATGTAGCCTGTCTTGCCATTGGCAACGAGCTGGGCTGCGCTTGTGCCGAGTGCGTAGCAATAGTCGGCATCGTAGTTGGAAGGAGCGGCGCAACGTCCTTCGTAGCCGAAGAAGTGGTGTTGTGCTGCAAACTTGCCGCAGAACTTGCCTGCTTTTTTCCAAGCGTTCAATTTCTTGGCAACCATTTCAGAAAGGAGCTTTTCTGTTTCGATGAGAGAAACCTGTACGTTTCCGTGCGGGTCGCGCTCCATGGTGAGCTGCTTGGCAACACCTTCTGGGAGGCTTTCGTAGATGGCGGCGTTTTCTGAGGAGAGCTTGCCGAGAATCCAAGCACGCTGTTCGTCGGCTGCGACTTCTGCGGCCTCGGGCTGTGCAAGCAAATCGTTGAGTTCAGCAATGAGTTTCTTCATTGCGGGGATGAACTCGATCAGACCTTCGGGAATGAGAACTGTTCCGAAGTTGTTGCCGTTGGCGGCACGCTTTGCAACGACGTTGGCAATGTACGTAACGATATCGTCGAGCGTCATGTTCTTTTCTTCAACCTCTTCGCTGACGATGCAGACGTTTGGCTGGCACTGCAATGCACACTCCAAGGCGATGTGGCTTGCTGAACGACCCATCAATTTGATGAAATGCCAATATTTGCGGGCTGAGTTGGCGTCGCGCTGGATGTTGCCGATGACTTCTGCGTATGTTTTGCAGGCTGTGTCGAAACCAAAGCTGGTTTCAATCTGGTCGTTCTTCAAGTCGCCGTCAATGGTTTTCGGGCAACCGATGACCTGAATGCCATAGTTCTTGGCAGCATAGTATTCAGCCAAAACGCAAGCGTTGGTGTTGGAGTCGTCGCCACCGATGATTACGACAGCCTTGATGCCGAGTTCACGAATGATTTCCAAACCAGATTCAAACTGATCTTCCAACTCGAGTTTGGTGCGGCCAGAACCAATCATATCGAAACCGCCTGTGTTGCGATATTCGTCGATGATGGCATCGGTCAGCTCGATGTATTTGTGGTCAACCAAGCCACCAGGACCCATAAGGAAACCATAGAGCTTATTTGACTTGTTTTGCTTCTTCAGTTCGTCATAAAGACCGCAGATTACGTTGTGACCACCAGGAGCCTGACCGCCTGAGAGGATGATGCCGATGTTCATCGGAGCATATTCTTTCTTGACGTCTGTTGGTACAAATTCCACCAAAGGCATACCATAAGTATTGGGGAAGAGGGCTTTGATTTCTTCTTGGTTGCCTACACTCTGAGTTGGCTCACCTTCTTTGATGCTGACGTTGCCACGAAGTCCGAGGGGGAGTTTTGGCTGATAGGCAGCACGTGCAATTTGTAATGCGCTTTTTTCCATAATGATTTATTTGTATTTAGGGTGATTATTCTTATTTGGAGGGCGACCCCCGATAATCCGTTATATCGCTCCCGAGATTTCATCGAAATGTTTGCATTTTCCTGAAGTCTGCCAGAAGCGATGGAATTCTCCGCAAGTACATGGGATTTCCGAGAGGGACATGCCCCGCCATGCTGGATATTTCCGAACACGGCTTTTTCGTTTTCCGTTTGGCTCCTTAAGTAATGGTAAAAAAATAACTTGACCAATTTTGTGGAGTAAGGATAAGGAGTTATTTCTTATGCCCTGTCTTTTTGCCGCTTTTGGAATTTGTCATCGGTCGCATAGCCCGCTATGCTCCCTCTTCCAAATTCCAAAACCAACAAAAATACAGGTCAAAATTGATCAACTTATTCTTTCACCATTACTAACGAAGCAAAGTTACGTTTTTCCGTTGAATATAACAATAGTATCGGGGCTTTTCTTGTTGGCACATATTGTGCTATGTCGTTTCCGTATAGCAAAAAGAACAGGAAGGGGTATGTTGCTTTCCTCTTCCTGTTCTTTCTTTTTTATTTTATCGCTATTTCACCAGTGTCGCGATGACGGCACCCAGCGTCGCAGTGATGGAGCCAAGGCTCATGATTTCGCTGAAGGTCATTCGCTTACGCTCTTTCTTCATCGGAACGATGATTTCACATCCGGGCAAAATGTCTTTTGCCGATTTCACTCTGGTGACCGTACCGTTCATCTGAATGGCATACACGCGTTTTTTGCGTGCCTTTTCACCATATCCGCCCGCTTGGTCGATGTAGTAGTCGAGTGATGCTCCGTCTTTGTAAGTAACGGTGTTGGGATAGAGCACTTCGCCGTTGATGGAAACGGTGTTGTTTTGCTGCGGAATGATCAAATGGTCGCCGTCTTGCAGCACCACATCCCATTGTTCGCTGCCTGGATGGGCGATGGCACCAGCCAAGTCTATTCCGATATATCGCTCATCTCCCACTTGGAGTTTGCTTGTCAGGGAATCGTTTTTGAGGGCACCCGTCAGGATGGTCTGGTATCTTTTTTTCTCTTCTTCAGACATCTTTCTAATCAGTTTGGCACCACCGATATATGCCTGTTCGTTGATGCCACCCGCTGCATTGATGAGGTCGCTCAAGCGATAGTTTTTACGGGTCAACACGTAGGTTCCGGCAAAGGCGACTTCCCCGTCAACGAGAACGTGTTTTTGTCCGACATAACCAGGCGATTTTCTGACGTAGATTTCATCATACGGTTCCAAAACGAACCCTGGTTCCCCCGTGACAACGAACCCGTCTTTCATTTCAAAGCTATAGGTCTTCGCCACAAACAAGGGGGCCCTGGTTGCTGAAGCATTACGAATGCGCCGCGACACTTCGATTTTGATGAGCGAAGCGGCATCCGTCAGTCCTCCGGCACGCAAAATCAAATCCTCAAGCGTGGTACCTTCGGCATAATCAAATTCCCCAGGATGCTGCACCTCACCTGCAATTTTCAGGAAGCGTTGCAACTTGCGCTCTCTGTTGCTTGGAATATAGATGACGTCTTCATTCTGGAGAGACACGTCGGGAGATGTGTGCTCCATGATTCCTTTTAAATCCAACGAAACAGCTTGCAACGACCGTTCTTTTGTCATGCGGTGCATGATGCCACGGGTGGTGACGGCGTCTTCTGTCATTCCACCGGCACGCTCAATGAGCTGGCGAACTGTTGAAATATTCCCGTCGACCTGATACATTCCCGGACGGAAAACAGCGCCTTTTATCTCAACCATATTTGAATATCGATTGAGGGTGGAGTCAACGAAAACTGAGTCTTCATCCATAAGCTGAAAACTCGTGCGCTCAAATTCGTCGATGGTGTACACTGATTTCACGCCTCCAGCTTTTCTGACCAAACGGAGGTTTTTCGTATAGGCATCGCCAGCAAAACCACCAGCATATTTCAGAAGCGTCGCTACGCTCTCGTTCTTTTTCATTTCATAGAACATGGGGCGCTTGATCTTGCCTGTGATATTGACCAGACACTCATAAGGGTTGACGATGATGATGTCGCCAGAACTAAGTTTGATGTTGCCCGAGAGTTTCCCGTTTAAGATGTAGTCGTAGATGTCCACCGTTGAAATCTGACGTCCATTTCTAAAAACACGGATGTCGCGCAACGAACCAATCTCACTGACACCGCCAGCCATATAGAGGGCATGGAAAACGGTGGAGAAGGCCGACAGAGTATAAGTCCCCGGCGTTTCAACAGCTCCCATAACGTTGACCGAAATTGTTTTCGTCTGCCCGACACTCAATTTGATGTTCGACCCGCTGTATCTACTCCCGATGGTCGCCTTGAGTCGGCTATTTGCTTGCGCAACCGTCAGACCGCTCACCTGGATTGGCCCGAATCCCTCAATGTCGATTTCGCCCTCAGGAGACACCGTTGACGAGATTGATTTCTGCGAAGCGCCCCAAATGTCGATGAAGACAGCATCGCCAGGGCCCAACTTATAGTCTGACGGCGTGGCTATATTCATCTCGGGTTCAAACGTGAGTTTCTTATTGTTGAATATGTCATGCCCGAAAATCACGCGCTTTATATTCTTTTTCTGCGGAATAGAATCCAACTGTTCCCACGCTTCATCCTCAAAATCAAAAAGTTCGCTGCTATTCTTTTTTCGAGATGCCTCTTCCATTGCCGACAGGCTCTCGTCCTTTTTGTCGCCGTTTGGTTTTCTCTGCCGAAGCGTCTCAGAGGAATCGTCAGAGCGAACGGGGGCTTTGGTTCCGAAAGTGTTGTCTTGCTTCTTGGCTTGTTCCTTTTCCAGATCTTTTTTGACACGTCTCAACTGGTCGACAGGAACGCCCTTCTCAACGAGTTTTGTTATAATCTGCTGGGGTGATGTGCCTTTGTTATGCTCACGGATGATATACTCTTTGACTTGCTTGTCGGTCATTGAACTGCCAGTCTGAGCTTGAGCGTATTGAAACGAAAGACACAAGGCCAGCAAGATTGCTGAAAGTATTCTAAGGCATTTCATGCTTCTTGGTGTATTGTTATTTTTAGGTAATTACAAACTTATGCGGGACTTCACATCTGCTATTCCTCATTTTTTTAGTTGGAACTCCAGCGAGTCTTCTATCTTTACTAATTTGCGGTGCTGAACCTTCTTAATGACATTGCCGCCCACGGCTCTATAAGAAAAAATGCTATCGTTAACTTGCTTGAATATAACCGTTTGTGAGTCGGAACCCGTATCATTACTTAAACGTATTCGAAGAGCATCGCCCTGTTTTTCGCAATTCGTAATCATCCAGATACCATAAACACCGGTTCCTGAAAGATAGCCATTTGTTTTTCCAAGAAACGACAGCCCAGGAACTTCTATGTTTTCACCATAGGCATCAAGGTAGAGCGTGATCTGCGCCATTTTACAAACGAAGGTTCCCTTGTATGGATTGGACGCAGGCTGAGCCGTAGCTACAAGCATGGCAAAAGCAAACGGCAGAAGCAGGACATTTCTTAATTTCATTTCTCGGTTTGTGTTAGGCAATCTGTTTATTGTGTTAGGCAATCTGTTTATATTGGGCGAGCCATTCCTGTATCACAAGAACAGCATGACCGCAGGAAACTCCAACTATTCTTCGCTTTCAACGTCTCCAACGCGGAGAATCATCGTTGTTGCTCCGATGGTTATGATACTGCCGTCTTGAATTATCACTTTAGCTTTATTGTCTAAGATGTTGTTCATCAAGAAAGTACCAGTATTTGACATTGCGTCGCTCAGAGTAAATACTGGTTGCTGCGTCTGCTTATTGATTCTAACATTGACGACACAATGCGTTGTATCAACACTCGGGTCTACGGTTTTGAATGCAGCATTAGCCTTTGTTCCCTTAACATGACGCCCAACAACGTTATCTCCTTCATACAAGGGGATTTCCTGTTTGAGATGAAACACATTTTCTATCACCACCAAATGTCCCCACACGGGCTGCGCGTTTTCTTCTTGTTCTTGCGGCGGAGTTTTTGACAGACGCAGTTTAAACTGCTTGTGGCATGCCTTGCACTCAAAGACCAAGACGCGCCCCGGCTCATAAAGGTTCTCATCAAAAAGTATGGGTTCGTCACATTTCGGACATCTGATTCTCTTCATGGTTTATACATTCGTTATGAATCGTGCTTTACGTTGCCATCCAGCACGTAAAAACACGAAGGTCTTAAAAACACAATAGCAGGCCGTTTGACCAGCCTGCTGATGTAATCGAGTAAGAATAATAATTCAAATTCTAAAGTTCAAGCACCCACAACGCGCCTCTACTCTTCACTTCATTTTTTTGATGCTCTCACTATTTAACATTCAACACCCACGACTCTTTGAATTCTGGGTGTTTGCTACGAAGCTGCCGTAGCGCATTAACGGCATCGGCTTCCGTTCGATAGTGTCCACAAACAACACGGGTCATCTTGCGTTTCACAAGTACTTCTGCACCAAGCAGTCCCCTATCCTTCATGCTTTCCGCAAATTCTTTGGCGTTAGACAGAGGGATATCGCTTATCAGGACTATTGTAAACGGAACATCAACCATTTCGGAAGTTTTTCCCACGGCATTTTGAACAGGAGCAACACTCGTTTTATTGCCTACACCATTGTTTTCTGCACCACGCTCACCAGCCATATTTCCTGCTGTAGATGCGTTTTTCGCTGGCATATTATTCTGTATATCCGCCTTCACCTCGCCCTTTGCCTGAACAAATGTACAAGTATTCGGATCTTTTGCCGTTTCTGAAGACTCCCCCGCTATCGGCATAGCAAACCCATACGCTGAGGAAAGATTGGCCTGTTGTAAATTCGCAACCCCGACAGGAGTTGCCCAGAGGAAATAGAAAAAGACGGCCACTATGACTGCGGCAGCATAATTACACAATTCTCGGTTTATTCTGAATGTGTACGTGTTGTTTTTCTTCCTCCCCTCCTGTACCTTTGCGCCGAAATCTGAACGAACGCCCTTATCGGCAGACGATTTAACGCGTTTCTTTATTGACAGAGAGCGCAATCCATAGAAATCCGGAGCAACGACGCCCGCCTCATTGGGCGTAAAAGAAAGCGTGCCAGAAAGCGTTGTCGAAAGGACGCCTATGCCGTTTAGCACATATTCTCCTTCTGCGGCCAACGCCTTTTTTATATCAGCCACAACATCGTCAATCAGATGCAATGCTTCTGCATAACTCACATCGTATGTCTGCATAAAAGACTGCACAAGCAACCCGTCATTAAGGGTTAATTGTGCATTAAAACCAATATCACGATGCGGAGGCAAGAACAACTGTTCATCCTCAATCCTATATGCGGGAGCGTATTGTGTTACAAATCCACCAAGTTTTGGAACAATCACGCAATCATGTTCCAACAACAAAGCTTCAATATGTTTAGAGAGTTCTATCATACTGCAAAGATACTTCAATTTTATCGGATGCACAAAGTTTTGAGGACGATATTTGGCGCTGGAGATTGACTTTTTTGAATATACGACAGAAGAGGCACATGTCCTCGCCTAGTGTATTTCACAATGCAAAGACATTCTTATGAGAAAATTTAAAATTGCGCCATTTCCAACTCGACTCACACCCTCTGAATGGCATAATAAAGATTTTGATGATACATTTTTCCCAAGCCAGTTTGGTTAATCAATTAAGTTGACGTAACTTTGCCCTCTGAATCATTTCATTTAAATGCAAAATGCAGTCGACAGAGCAAGAATTTAAAAGCGTATTAGACAAGTGCCGAACGTTATTTATAAAAAAAATGCACGACTACGGCACGGCCTGGTGCATCATGCGCCCGTCCTCTATAACAGACCAGATATTCATCAAAGCCAACAGGATTCGCACCCTGGAGACGACAGGGGAATCGCTGGTTGACGAGGGCATTGTTCCTGAATTGATTGCCATTGTGAACTACGCCATCATGGGGCAGATTGTTTTAGAACGCCCTGCCAGTATATCAAATGCAGAAACAGACCTTCTCTCGTGTGATGAAGCCCTCAATCTCTATGATGAATATGCCACGAAGACCCTGGAACTGATGCTGCGCAAGAACCACGATTACAATGAGGCATGGCGCGGCATGCGTGTCACGTCATACACTGATTTCATCCTGATGAAATTATTGCGTACCAAGCAGATTGAAGAGTTAAAGGGAAATACGCTTGTTTCTGAAGGCGTTGCAGCAAACTACATGGACATCATGAACTATGCCGTCTTTGGTTTAATCAAACTGGATATTGAACAAGAAAATTAAAAATATCATATCCTTCTGGATTGTCACGGTCTGCCGCCTTTGCTTTGCCGCCACGTTCATCGTGTCTGGCTTTGTGAAAGCCGCCGACCCGCTTGGCATGCTTTACAAAACCAACGCCTATTTCAGCCACTGGGGACATCCTTTCGAAGACAACTCCACCCTGCTTTCGGTTTTTGTCGTAGCTCTTTCCGCGCTGGAATTCATGCTTGGCATCTATATCCTGCTGGGCATCAGAAAACGCACGACGACAATTGTCGCCTTCGTCACCATGCTATGCATGACAGCGCTGACCGCATATATTTATATATACAACCCGGTGGCCGACTGCGGCTGTTTCGGAACAGCCCTTACGCTGACAAACGGGCAAACTCTGGCGAAAAACATCGTTCTCCTGACATGTGCCGCCATTCTGTACAAACGCGAACATTATCTATTGCGGCTAATCAGCGAACGCAACCAATGGATTGTCTCGCTGTACTCGGCCGCCTACATCATATTGCTCTCCATCTACTCATTCCACTATCTCCCTGTCGTTGATTTCACTGATTTCAAAGAGGGCACTGATTTGAGAAATGCCTATTACACGCCTGAGGAGGACACCCCGCCCGCACTGATCAATTTCAGCTGCATTACGGATAAGAAGGATGAGCTGATGACCGACAGCATCCTGCAACAGCATTCAAGAGTTTATCTGCTCACCATTCCTAACATGAAGACGGCCGACAACGGATGCGCCGACAGGATAAACGACATATACGACATTTGCCGGGATTCGTGCTGGGGATTCTATGCTATCACGGCCTACAACACTGATTCTTCAGACATAAACAATTGGGTTGACTGCACGGGGGCAAGCTATCCTTTCCTCAAAGCCGACGAAGACATGATTAAAAGTATGGTGAGGTCAAACCCTGGTCTGCTTCTGATTAGCAACGGCGTGATTGACAAGAAATGGAGCAACAACAACTTGCCAGACATTGAAAGCGTCGGACAGTCTGAAGCAGCATCGTTCTGGACGGCACACCGTTATTCGCTGACCCTGCTGCTTTTATGGTTCGTCATTCCGCTAAGCATATGCATCATGTCTGACAGAATATGGATTGGTATCAAATACTACAAACACTATATTTTCAAGAAACATTTAAACATTCACAACAATGAGAAAGAAAATTGTAGCAGGTAACTGGAAAATGAACAAGAACCTGCAAGAAGGCGTTGCCTTGGCAAAAGAATTGAACGAGACTTTGACGGCAGACAAACCTAACTGCGACGTAGTAATCTGCACCCCATTCATCCACTTGGCCTCTGTTGCCAACATCATTGACCAGAACATCATCGGTCTTGGTGCCGAAAACTGCGCAGACAAGGTAAGCGGCGCTTACACTGGCGAAGTTTCTGCTGAAATGGTAAAGAGCACTGGTGCCAACTACGTTATCTTGGGCCACAGCGAACGCCGCGCATACTACCACGAAACTCCTGAGATTTTGAAGGAAAAGATCAACTTGGCTTTGGCCAACGGTTTGAAGGTGATTTTCTGCATCGGTGAAGTTCTGGAAGAAAGAGAATCAGGCAAGCAGAATGAAGTTGTCAAAGCTCAGCTTGAGGGTTCACTCTTCGACCTTTCTCAGGAAGAATTCTCTAACATCATCTTGGCTTACGAACCAGTATGGGCCATTGGTACCGGTAAGACTGCCACTGCTGAACAGGCTGAAGAAATGCACGAGTTCATCCGCAACGTCATTGCTGAAAAGTTCGGCAACGAAGCAGCTGAGAACGTAAGCATCCTGTACGGCGGTAGCTGCAAGCCAAGCAATGCCAAGGAATTGTTTGCAAAGCCTAACGTTGACGGTGGCTTGATCGGTGGCGCTGCCTTGAAGGCTGCTGACTTCAAGGGCATCATTGATGCTTGGAAATAAGGAAATGCAGATTTCTTCTTCAAAAGAAGGAGTCTGCAGAACCAGATAAGAATAAACGCAGCTATTTTTAGTCTGCGTTTATTCTTTCATAATCAATTAGCAGGCAGGGGCAAGACTGCCCTATCGCGGCGTTACAGCATTTGCCGCACCGCCACATTCAGAGACACCCGCAGGTGCGGCATATAGACACTGGTTCACATGCCATAGGAATGTGCCAAGGCGAAAAGATTGAGTGTATCACAAAGAGCCCTTATCATATAAAATGACAAACCAAGTTTACGTGAGAACCATATTGACGTGCATCATGCTCATTGCCGGATGCACTGTTTCTGCACAGTCCAAATTCACAGAGCATGTGAAATCGCAACAAACGGGCGAAGGAAAAGTTGTCATTATTCAGACACCACAGATAGACGATGTCGTCAACAACACCCCGCAACCCGTAAAGAATAATCCTGCCACGCCGTCAAACGAGCAACGCGGACATGATTCCTCCAAAAAGCCAAGTGAATCAAACGGAAAAGACAAGCCTGCCCACAGCCACATTGGAAACAACAACCATAATCCTGCCGAAACCGCCCCTGTTCCATCCGGCACACGCCACCGGTACAAGGGCCAAGGCTACCGTATACAAATCTACACGGGAAACAATTCACACAATGACAAGATGAAAGCATACGCAATAGGGGAAACCTGCCAAAAGAAATTCCCGATGCTTTCAGTTTACCCGCGCTTTATTAATCCACGATGGGTGTGCAGAGTCGGCGATTTCCGCACCCATGAGGATGCTCAGGAATATGCAAAAAAAATCCGCGCTTCCGGCATTTCCAGAGAAGTCAGAATCGTTCGTTGCGAAGTTCTCTTGGCACGCTGAGCAACCGACAACCCAACAACAACCAAAACAGATTAAAGCGTAATGATAACAACTGACAAGCTACAGGAAATCCAAAAGCATTATTCGGAGATAATTCGTCTACTTGGAGAAAATGTCAACCGAGAAGGGCTAATCAAGACTCCGGAACGCGTAGCCAAAGCCATGGCAACCCTGACAAGAGGCTACGACATGAACCCTGAGGCAATCATCAATTCTGCGAAATTCAAGGAAGACTACAACCAGATGGTCATTGTCAAAGACATCCAGTTTTATTCTTTATGCGAACACCACATGCTGCCTTTCTACGGCAAAGCCCACGTAGCGTACATCCCTAACGGATACATCACAGGCTTGTCGAAAATCGCCCGTGTTGTAGACGTATTCTCCCACCGCCTCCAGGTGCAAGAGAGAATGACCACACAAATCAAGGAATGCATACAGAATGCACTCAATCCCTTAGGGGTGATGGTCGTTATCGAAGCAAAACACATGTGCATGCAAATGCGCGGCGTGGAGAAACAGAATTCAATAACAACCACCAGCGACATCTCTGGAGCTTTCAATCAAAGCAAGACGCGCGAAGAATTTCTTTCCCTTATTTCAAAAGGCCAGAGTTTTAACCTATAACTCCAACGCACGTCTTTGGCTCATTATGAAACGCCCCATAACGAAACACGAGCAATAGGTTTTGATGCAACGCTGCCAACCGCAGGAAACAGAGCCCACGATCGTTTTCTATATAATAACAACTTAACTCTCTTAACAACAGCAATATTCAATGCACCGTTTTTCCCAACACCAGATACAAGACCATTTGAAAGACGAGGTTTTTCATCTCATATCAAGAACAGCCGACCTAAAAGGATTTGAATGTTACGTTGTTGGTGGATATGTTCGCGACATTCTCTTGGGAAGACCAACGTGTGACATTGATGTGGTTGTGGTTGGCAATGGCATCGAAATGGCTGAAGCCTTTGCCCAACAGTTGCATGGGAAATGCCATCTGTCTGTATTCCGCAATTTCGGAACCGCTCAGGTGAAATGGCGCAACAATGAAGTGGAATTTGTCGGCGCAAGGCGCGAAAGCTACACCCACGATTCCCGCAAACCAATTGTTGAAAACGGCACGTTGGAAGATGACCAGAACCGCCGAGATTTCACGATAAACGCCATGGCAATCTGCCTTAACGGAAAACGCTTCGGAGAATTTGTAGACCCGTTTGGCGGCCTGGAGGATTTGGAAAAAGGCATAATAAAAACCCCACTTGACCCCAACATAACGTTCAGCGACGACCCTCTGCGCATCATGCGTTGCGTCAGATTCGCCACACAACTGAATTTCCAAATTGAAGAAGAAACTTTCGAAGCTCTGTCAAAAAACGCAGAGCGACTGAAAATCATCAGCGCAGAACGCATCATCACGGAGTTGAACAAAATCGTCATGTCCCCCACCCCCTCTAAGGGCTTTGTCGACTTGCAACGTGCAAACATACTGAAGATTATACTTCCAGAACTCTCCGATCTTGACATCGTAGAAAGTGTCAACGGCCGAAAACATAAAAACAATTTCTACCACACGCTTGAAGTGCTTGACAATGTGGCTAACAACGGAGCAGACCTCTGGCTGCGCTGGGCCGCAATTCTGCACGACATCGGAAAAACGCAGAGCAAACGCTGGGACCCATCCATCGGATGGACTTTCCACAATCACAACTACATCGGAGAAAAAATGATTCCTGGCATCTTCAGGCGTATGAAACTACCGATGGACGAGCGAATGAAGTTTGTCAAAAAACTCGTTGGACTTCACATGCGCCCCATTGCCATTGCAGATGACATCGTCACAGACAGCGCCGTGAGAAGACTCCTCTTTGACGCAGGCGATGACATCGACAGCCTGATGCAACTCTGCGAAGCCGACATAACGAGCAAAAATGAAATCCGCAAGAAAAACTTCCTGCAGAATTTCAAAATCGTGCGAGAGAAGCTTGTCAAAATCGAGGAGAAAGACAGGATCCGAAACTTCCAGCCCCCAATCGACGGAATTGAAATCATGAAGATGTTCGGACTCCAGCCATGCCGCGAAATCGGGGACATCAAGGGCGCCTTGAAAGATGCCATTCTTGACGGCAAAATCCCCAACGAAAAAGAGCCAGCATTAAGATTCATCGAAGAAAAGGCGGCATCTATGGGACTGTCACCTATAAAACAATGATCTGCATCACGCTCAGACCAGTATTATCAAAAAACATTTCAAACACGAAGCATAAATCCAAGCAGGTAAATTCCGCCTTAGTACTTCCATGGTTCTGATGTCAGATATTTCAGAACACTCCATATTTATTCCCGTCAACAACAGAGACAAACCAACTATGCGCAACGTCGAACTTTTATCACCAGCAAAAAATCTTGAGTGCGGAATAGAAGCCATCAAACATGGCGCTGATGCCGTCTACATCGGCGGGCCGAATTTCGGTGCCCGAGTGGCAGCGTCCAATTCCATAGAAGACATCGCATCGCTATGCCAATTCGCGCATATTTTTGGGGTACGCGTATATGTCACATTTAATACCATCCTCTACGACAACGAACTGAAAGAAGCCGAGAAGACAATATGGGATTTGTATGAGGCTGGAGTTGATGCCTTGATTGTGCAAGACATGGCCCTTCTCGAAATGAACCTTCCCCCCATCGCGCTCCACGCTTCGACGCAGATGAATAATAGGTCTGTTGAGAAAGTGCGCCTGCTTGAAGCATGCGGTTTCTCCCAAATCGTACTGGCCAGAGAACTACCTCTATCCGAAATCCGCCAAATCAGCGAAGCAGTGGAAACGCCACTGGAAGCCTTTATTCACGGTGCACTATGCGTGAGCTATAGCGGCGAATGCTATGCCTCACAACATTGCTTCAACCGCTCTGCCAACCGCGGTGAGTGCGCACAATTCTGCCGCATGTCGTTCGACCTTCTGAATGCTGATGGCACAGTCCTAGCAAAAAACAAACATCTCCTGTCACTACGCGACATGAACCGAACCACCTCGGTCGAAGACATGATGCTCGCAGGAATCTCTTCCTTTAAGATAGAAGGGAGACTCAAAGAGGTCGATTACGTGAAAAACGTAACGGCACACTATCGCAGAATCATTGACGAAATCATAGCCAAACATCCTGGGCAATTCAAACGCTCCTCATACGGAACATCCTCTATCACATTTGAGCCCAACGTTTACAAGAGCTTCAACCGCAAATTCACCAACTATTTCATTGACGGGAACCGCACCAAAGACCTTCAAAACATTGATAGCCCTAAATCGATGGGCGAGAAGATCGGCACCATAGCCGCCATTGACAAGCGCCGCCAATGCTTCACAATTAATTTACTACCGGGAGTAGCGATAAACGCTGGAGACGGACTATGCTTCTTTGACGCAAACAACCAGTTGCGCGGTTGCAGAATCGAAAAGGCAAACGGAGCGATGGCCTGCGTTGAAAACATCAGTTTTCTCCAAAACGGCATGACGCTCTATCGTAATTTCGACAACAATTTCAGCAAGACTCTCTCAAAGACAACGGCACAACGAATCATGGAAGCTGACGCTGTCTTCACTGAGACACTCAATGGTTTCAAACTGGAAATGACCGCCGAAAACCAATGCCGTGCAAGCGTTGAAATCACTCACGAGCATGAGAAGGCAAACAAACCGCAAAAGGAAAACATTCGCCGACAACTCGAAAAGATGGGAGGTACGCCCTTTCGGTTGCGACAACTGGCAATCAACATTGAAGAAGACTATTTTATCCCTTCATCCATACTAGCCAACATGAGGCGTAGCTGCGTTGATCTTCTGACAGAACAAATCCTCAGAAACCATCACCGAGATTCCAGACGCCCAATTGCCGACAAACAATTGATTGCTGACCTGTTGCCAACGACAATCGACTATAGATGGAACGTATCAAACAAACTTGCCGCCAACTTCTACCACAACAACGGCATCACCGAAATACAACCAGCATTTGAGGTCAAACCGCCCTCACTCAAGCACGTAATGACTTGCAAATACTGCATACGTTATGCCCTCAACGCCTGCAAGAAGGAACACAAGCCCAACCCCGCTTTATGGAAGGAGCCTCTCATTCTCAAAACGGCAAACGGAAACACATTCCAACTGGAGTTCAACTGCAAACAATGTGAAATGAATATTTATGCCCAATAGGAATGCTGAAAGAAATATGTAGGAAACACAAAACGAGAACTGTCCAGACGCTTATTCTGCATGTCATTCTCGTTCTATGCGTGCTTTCGTCCTGCAACTACGCACACGAAGAAGACAACTGGATGACGACAAACGCAGAAAAGGTCGACTCCATAGATTTCCAAAAGAAACACCACTATTGGAAGGGCTTCAATTTCATTGCGACCGACAGCCTGCGCATCGCCTCGCGCCCTCCTTTTGCGCCCCAATTGATTTTCACGGCCGACTCGACAATCCTCATCGGCAAAAACGACGCAATTATTATTGAAGACATAAAGAACGACACCACCTCTGCCACTCCGCGAATCTGGGTCAAGATTGCCGCGGCAAAATCAGTGGGAAAAGGAGCAAGCATATCTCCAGGCAACTTCATCGCGACAACAGGATGGGTTGAGGAAACAAAACTAAGGGAAAATGTCGTACCAGATACTCCCATATCGAAAATCATCCACGCACTTGGAAGCCATCTCTTCAAAACCATCCTGTTGTTTGCTGGAACGGGAGCCGTCATCTTAAGCATACGGGAAAGGAAACGATTTCGGCGCATCCACATGTGCAGTGCCTTCTACATTCCCTTCCTCTTCGTTCTGAACAACAGCATCGTCCTCCACAGGAGCATCTGGCATTTCATACCAGAAACATGGGTGGAATACTACTACGAGCCAAGCCTCAATCCGCTAAGTGCCACACAGCCGTTCATCATCAACCTCTTCATCCTCATGTTCTGGATTTTGGTCGTACTGGCACTCGCCGTTGCCGATTCTCTGCGCCGCTATGCAGAAACTCCAGGACAGCTCCTCATTGTCATCTGCCGCATCATTGTTGAAAACACCATTGTTTTCGCCCTGCTTGCCGTCATGTGCCCCTTCGCAATACTTTACCCCGTTTCAGTAGCACTCAGCCTCTATCTGATTTTCAAAGCAAGAAACAACAACCGCTACCAATGTGGCAACTGCGGACAGCCACTACCCAAACTCGGGAAATGCCCCAACTGCGGAGCAAACAACGTGTAAGGTATGCCACCTTCCCTCCCCACGGGATTTGCCCCTTGCAGCTGCCCGTCAATCATTACAACAGGCTGATGCTGAAAAAATGATGGTTTTATTTCCTTAATCAAGGGGAAAATCGTATTTTTGCAACGCTAAGAAATGGGCGAAAAAAATGATGGTATAATTTGTGCCACATTTTTGAGCCATTCATGCACCGAAAAAGAGGAACGAGCAGACCGCGATACGTTCTTCAGAGCATTTTTCCGAAAGAAGAAAGGATCGAGCAAAAAGCACCCGGCCTCCACCCCCACGTAAAACAAAAAACAAACATATCATGAGTAATCAAACAAGCAAAGAAGCAAAGGTAGCAGGACCTTTACAAAACCTGAAGAACTATCCGCTCCTCAAAAAAGGAACCATCGTAGCAGTCGCACTGATTGTGCTCGTTGGTGGATACTTCGCTTACAAGCAATTCGTTGTAAAACCAGCTGACGAGAAAGCACAGACACAGCTCACTGCTGGAATTGAGCTTCTCAACCAAGCACAACAATATGACGCCCAAAACGCACAAGTACAGGCCATGCCCGACTCAATGCTCATTCAGGCGCTCAAGTCCCAAGGAATGATTTCCGAAACCGCCACCAGCGACTCCGTTGCAACTCTCGTAAAGCAGTTCCGCAACGAACAGCAAGCACAAGTCAACGCCATCTATAACAAGGCACTCAAGGGTGAAGGCAAATTCCCTGGATTCATCAAAATCTCGCAAGGCAGCGGAGACGCTGCAAACATGGCCAACTATTTGGCAGGCGTTGCCTACTACCACATGGCACAATATAAAGACGCCATCAAACACCTCGAAGCCTTCAGTCCTAAAAACGACAACGGTGTCAGCCCGATGGCTTTGTATGCTTTGGCAAACTGCTATGCCTGCGACAAGCAAATCGACAAAGCCATAGAGACATTCAAGAAAGCAGCCGACAAGGCGGCCAACGAAAGCCTCAGCCCTCTGTGTCTCATCGAAGCAGGCAAATTGCTTGAGAACACTGGCAAAAAGGCAGAAGCAAACGCCCTTTATGAGCAGGTCAAAAAAGAATATCCGCAGTTTGGCCTCAACCAGCAGGGAATGATGAGCTCAGAAATTGACAAATACATCGAAAGAACAAAATAAAGAATAAATAAAAAAGCAGGTTCTGTTGCGCGATAATTGCCACGCCGAACCTGCTTTTTTCACAATCCCCCCAAAAACAGAAACATGTCAACTCAGAACTTTAACCTCCTCAACGAAATAACAACAATTCCCGACACGACCAACATGCGCTTCGGAATCGTTGTAAGCCAGTGGAACAGCGACATCACTGAACGCCTGCTGCAAGGAGCCATCGAAACACTCGAAGAAAACGGCGTTGCAAGCAGCAACATCACCGTTAGCCATGTCCCTGGCAGCTTTGAATTGATTTACGGCACCGCACAAATGGCAAAATACGGCTACGTCGATGCAATCATCTCAATCGGATGTGTCATCCGCGGCGACACGCCACATTTTGACTACATCTGCGAAGCAACCAGCCAAGGACTCGCTCAACTGAACGCAACTGGTTCAAAACCAGTAATTTTCGGTCTCATCACGGTCAACAACCACCAACAGGCGGAAGAAAGAGCAGGCGGCAAACTTGGCAACAAGGGAAAAGAATTTGCAATCACTGCAATAAAAATGGTCGATTATGCTTGGCAGTTACAAAAATAATGCGTAACTTTGCATTGTCTTAAAACAAGAGACGATATTGAAAGCATCGTGAGATGCAGATAAATTAGGTATTAGATTGAGGTAAAAAAGATTGTTACAGTATAATGTTGAGCATAGGACTGTGTGAAGCAGTAGTTTAATAGGAAAAGCAAACGAATAGTTCGTTTATTGTTTATGAGAAAAATTTTGAGAGATTAAAGATTTGTTTGTCGGGGCTTTCCTCTTGTGAACTGAGGGTTGTCCCGTTTTTTGTATCTTGTAGAAAAACAGAATAATCCGTTTCAAATCAGAAAAAATAATCGTATTTTTGTGGTTGATTCTAAAAAGTTAACGATTATGGCAAAAGAAGGGTTGACCCCGATGATGAAGCAATTTTATGATTTGAAAGCGAAACACCCCGATGCGATCATGTTGTTCCGCTGTGGGGATTTCTATGAAACTTATTGTGAGGATGCTGTCGTTGCTTCTGAAATATTGGGTATTACCTTGACAAAACGTAGCAATGGCGGAAAGAACGGCGAACCGGTGGAGATGGCCGGCTTTCCTTATCATGCTTTGGATACGTATTTGCCTAAACTCATCCGGGCAGGGCGGCGTGTGGCCATCTGCGACCAGTTGGAAGACCCTAAGCTGACCAAGACATTGGTGAAGCGGGGGATTACGGAGTTGGTGACTCCCGGAGTTTCAATGAATGACAATGTATTGAGTTACAAGGAAAACAATTTCCTTGCTGCCGTACATTTCAATAAGAATGTTTGCGGCGTAGCCTTTTTGGATATCAGCACGGGAGAGTTTCTCACGGCAGAGGGTACGGCTGAATATGTAGACAAACTCTTGGGGAATTTTTCGCCGAAAGAAGTGCTTTTCGAGCGTGGAAAACGGAATCTGTTTGAGGGTAATTTCGGAACAAAGTTTTTTACGTTCGAGTTGGACGACTGGGTCTTTTCCGAACGTTCGGCTACGGAAAAGCTGCTGAAACACTTCGAAGTGAAAAATCTGAAAGGCTTCGGCATCGACCATTTGAAATGCGGCATCGTGGCATCAGGCGTGATTCTGCAATATTTAGAGATGACCCAGCACAGCCAGATCGGACATATCACGTCCATTTCGCGTATTGAAGAAGAACGTTATGTCCGTTTGGATAAATTCACGGTGCGCAATCTGGAGTTGTTGAATTCCATGGTAGACGGTGGTAATTCTCTGTTGGGCGTGATAGACCGTACGATTACCCCGATGGGTGCCCGCTTGATGCGCCGTTGGATATTGTTTCCGTTGAAAGACGAAAAACCGGTCAACGAGCG
>OHDV01000266.1_pt1 | contig 27238 bp, 15 predicted proteins | sample 1567041 | NCBI WGS metagenome assembly OHDV01 (sample SAMEA3879517, study PRJEB24766) | human gut metagenome | biome: human-associated habitat; feature: feces | place: USA | collected 1985/1987
AAATCCATGCAGAAACAAAAATGTAGTTCCAGAATTAAAAAATGGAATTTTAAAATACGATTCAACATATACTCCATATTTAGATAATGGAATTTTAAAATTTTCTATGAATTATACAGCTGATATAAAAAATGGAATTATTATTCCAAATGATTCTGATTATTTAACTTCAAATAATATTAGAATCATTAATGCATGGTTAACATCCCCTCAATATCCAAGGCTTCTTAAATTTATTGGAGACGATTATTTTTCAGAAGAAATCGAATTTTTTGCTACAATTACAGAGGTATCTACAGAACATGCATCTCTTCCATATGAACTAACATACACCGTAACTTGTGATAGTCAATGGGGATATACTCCTCTTATTTTATGTAAAACAACTTCCTCTTCTACTCTTCCTAGAGAATATTCTATCCAGAACAATTCTGATTGTTGGGAAGATTATGTATACCCCACAATTAAAGTTTCTCCAAAATCTCATGGGATAATTACTATAAAGAATAAAACCGATAATGATAGAACAATGAAAATTAATGCATTAAAAAGTGATGATTTCTATATAGATTGTAGAAATTTAAAAATTTATGACATCACAAATTCTATTGTATCATTTGAAGACTTAGGCATTGAGAATATAGATGACATTTATTGGCCTCGTCTTGCTTACGGAGAAAATATCTTTGAATTTACAGGTGATGCTACATTTGAAATATCATACAGAGAACCAAGAAAGGTTGGTGCCTTTGCATGAGAATGACTCATAACTATGATGTTTATGGAAATACAGAATCTGCAATCATTTATTTGGCTAAACCTGGGAAACGATTCTTTTGTGCATTAGGCGGAATTGATACTTCTACTGTTTCTGTTACGCTAAGAACTAATAATACTGCAGAATTAACTTTCACAGTTGATAAATATGTAGATGGCGTAGAATCTCAGGGATATGAAGAACTTGATGAAATGATGGAATTGTATTGTGACGGAATCTGGTATAAAATTATGGATCCTCCAACAGAGACAAATGACGGAACACAATGCACAAAGGATATTACCGCCGAATCATATGAAATCTCTCTTACCCAGTATAAATTGAAAAATTTTAAAATTAATATGGGCGAAGAAGATTCTTATGAAATGATGTACCAAAAAAATCATGACACAAGTAAATTTTATCAAATTAAATTTTATAATCCAGAGAATGAAGATTTAAGTTTTCTGCATATTGTGCTGAAGCATGCAGATGTACCTGGATGGAAGATCGGATATGTAGATAACATCACTCCGGATGATGATAAGGTATTACTTCCGAATGAAATTTGTAATTTCGATGTGGACGATCAAAATGTATATGCGTTTTTCACCCAAACTGCTGCTCCTGCATATAAATGTGTTTTTGAATTTGATACCGAAAATTTATTAATTAATGTATATAAGCCGGATAGTTTAGGTAAAGATACAAATGTAGTACTTGGTTTTCGTAATATTCAAGATAGCGTAACAATATCAAGAGACGACAGTTTGGTAACACAATTTTATGTTGATGGACTTGACGATTACAATATCGATCTTGCAAATTTTGGAAACTCTGTAATTACAGATTGTTCTCATTTTTGTCGTGAACCATATATGAATGCCGTTCTGCAAGAAAAATATACAGCTTGGCAAAAATACATAGAATCAAGAAGAGATGAATATTGTAATTTATCTAGGGAGTATAATAAAAATCTTGACATTCTTGCTGAATTGATGAATAGAGTCCCTATTGATACTGCTCAGACAAATTGGTTCGGACAAAAAGTTGAAGATCTAAAAGATGCATATGATTCAAACATGGCTATAATCAAAGGTATTGAGTCTATTCATGTTGATGAAGAAGGAAATTTTGATCTTGAAGATTTGAAAAACTCATCCGATTGGCCTATGTACGAATCAATCATGAACTATACTCTTCCATCCATTGTGGCTGCGTTACAAGCTCAAGACGAAACTATAGAGGGTTTCGGTAAAGGAAACATCATCTCATGTGTAAATCCAGTTGTATTAGGTCAAGATTGGTATATGGTAGGTTCCGGAACTTCTTCGTTCCAAACAGTACAAATTAATGACGCACCTGCATACGGAATTACTCGTGGAGTTAAAGTAACCGGTACAGATGGTGGTATCTATCAACACAATATCAGTATCGAACCATCTCAGAGATATACTCTTAGTTGTTTTGTAAAAGGATCCGGTACATTTTATCTTGGTTATAATAACACCGGTGAGGACAGAAAGAATATTTCTTATAACATCACATCTTCTTGGATCAGAGTTTATACTTCTTTCAATCTAACATCACATCTTATTGATGTGGCATTTACAGGAAGTTCTGACTTTATTGTCTGTGGTATGCAGCTTGAAATGGGAGATGCCCCATCTCAATTTGGATACTTTACTCAGTCTGAAACAATCATGAAAGCGTATGAAACAGATTGGAAATTATACGGCATTGCAGAATTAAAAACTAAAATTGCCATATATGATTCATGTATCAAGGAACTAAAAAAGAATGGATATGCAGATGGATATAATCCTCTTTCTGGATACGAAGAGGCATATTTCACTCAAATGCATCAGAAATATCTGGATTATTTGAATTTAAAAGATCAGGCTGAGACTGCATTAAAGGAACGTCAAGCTGAATATGATACGGCTAAGAAACCTGAAATTCAAGAAAAACGAAACCAGATTGCCAAAGATGTTTTAATGGAAAATTTTGGTAAAGTACAGGAAAAATATCCAGCGTTTACAGATAAGGAAACGTATATTATTAAGAGCCTGTATAATCAAGCAACTTATTCAAATGAAAATATTATTATTACGACTCTTGATAGTACAGTTGATGCAGTCGATAAAGCGATTACATTATATAAAGATGCTGTAGAAGAATTGTATGTAGAATCTCATCCACAATATACTTATACAGATGAAATTGGAAATATTTATGCTCTTCCAGAATTCAGAGAATATCATGATCAGCTTGCAGTAAATGATTTTGTTCGATTAGGACTATCTGATACACGATATGTAAAACTTCGTGTTGTAGAAATCAGATATAATCCTTGTGATATGGATGAAACGATGGAAGTTACTTTTTCCAACATGGTTCAATATAAATCAAAATTAACAAATGATAACGAATTTTTAACAAATGCATTAAATCAGACCTCTGACAGAACCGGTGGTCGTGTTAATTCAATCAACAAATCTTCTACTTCTGATTATGTCATTACATCAGAAGCTATTAAGCAAATCTTTTCAAATCCTCTATTCAATTCAATGCTCGGTGGGACTACTACAGGAGGATCCGGATCTGGCGGAACCGGGTCTGGCGGAACCATTACCGCTGATACAATTATTGCAGAACTCGTGAAAGCAAAAGAAGGTGTATTTGATAAGCTTACTGTTGATACTGCTTTCATGAAATATCTCGATGTAAAACTTATTTCCGCAGATAAAATCACAACTCGTATTCTCGAAGCGGAACAGGCAAATATTGAAAAGCTGTCAGCTAAGATTATAGAATCTAATCAGATTAATGCTGATATGATTAATGTAAAAAATCTTCTTGCAGGTCATGCAGGAGTTGGAGAATTACATACAATTCATCTTACTGTAGAAAATGCAGAAATTGATCAGGCTGTTATTACTAATCTCATCGCAAAGAAAATTGCAGTTGGAGATTTAATGGCTCAAAATGCTCTTGCAAATCAAATTGTACTTATCTCTAAAGACAATAAACCTACTATTGCATTTCAAGAAAGTACCCAACAGTTTTATGATTCCAAAGGAAATGTTCGTGTGCAGATTGGTATGGACGGTAAAGGGGATTTCAACTTTATTGTTAAAAATGGAGACAGAGCCGCTTTATTTGATGAAAATGGTATTACCCAGACAGGTATTCCAGATAATACAATTCTTGGAGACATGATTAATAACGCCACCATTACCAAAGACAAACTTGGATTCCAAATTATAGAACCAAATGAACAAGGTGGTATTGATATCACTAATATTTATGATGGTAAAGGAAATCAATGGTGGGGAATAGAAAAGACGACTATTACCGATGACTACACAAAACAGATTAAGAATGTTACAGATACTCTGACTGGACAAATCGAAACTAAGGTTAGTAATACTCAATATCTTAAAGATCAAGAATCTATCCGAACAGATTTTTCTGATATCAAACAAAATGTTTCTGGGATTACATCTACTGTAAGCAGTATGCAAACAGATCTTTCTGAAGCTCAAGAAAAAATTAAAGCAAACACCTCTTCTATTACTCAGAATGCAGATAAAATCAGTTTTATGGTAACTGGTGACAAAGAGTCTGAGTTCACAGTTACTGATAAATTTATTCAGATGATTTCTGACCATATTAGCATTGATGCCAGCACCATTGACATTAATGGTATTATCACTGCAATGAATACACACACTGGACCAGGTAAAACTAAAATCGACGGTGGTATTATTGAAACCAATACTATTACTGCTGATTCTATTAAAGTTGATGCAATCAGATCAAAAATATTTGAAGATGATCTGACATCTAATTATTCACTTAAAGGTATCTGGTTTGATTTATCAGAGAACGGTGCTATTAAAGGTAAAAATTTTGCTGTTGATTCTAATGGTAATGCTTATATTCGTGGTGACAGCACTGTTGAGGGAACCATTATAGCTAATAAAGGTTATATTGGTGGTATTGGCGGTTTCTATATTGAAGCTGGAAAATTGTATTCTGGTATGGATAGCCTTCCTGAACAACCAACATCAGTATCAAAGGATAAAAATGTATATATTGGTACAGACGGAATTGCTCTTGGTAGTGGAAACTTCAGAGTTGATTCAAATGGTAAGCTTTATGCTAACTCTGGTACATTCTCAGGAACTATTTACGCTGATGGAGGAACTATTGGCGGTTGGAATATATCTGCAAATTCATTAAGCAACAGAGACGGATCCATAAGTTTAAATCCTGATGGTTTAAAACTTGGCAATCAGTTAAATGTAGATAATCAAGGGAATGCAACTTTTGGTGGTAAACTATCAGCTGCTACCGGAAGTTTTTCTGGTGAATTAGTTGCAGCAACAGGTAGCTTTTCTGGAGAATTAAAAGCTGCTACTGGCACATTCTCTGGGGATTTAAAAGCTGCAACAGGTAGTTTTAAAGGAGAACTTTCTGGTGCAACTGGAAGTTTTACAGGTAGTGTTATTGCTACATCTATTACTGCAAAGCAATCATATTCTATTTATTATAACGATGTTGGAACTGGTGAACCAACTGATTCAGTACAAGTAATTACTGCATTTGACTGGGGAACTAATACAACTCAAATTGGATTTGGGTTGATAGATTCATCTTTAGACTCTTCAAAAATGCATGGAATGCTTCTGATAAAAGAACAAGGCGCAAGAGTTCTAACATTAATTGCAGATGATATTAATACAAATGGATGGTTAAATGTTAATAAACTTAATATTACTGATTCATTCGGACAGTATAAAGGAGTGCCATATAAATCAATTATGTGGAAACCAACAGACACATTTGACTTTAATGGTTATAATCATCATCACACTATTCTTCCTTATAAGAATGGTAATTTTGCAGTAGGTATGGAAAGTACGACTACAGGAATGTTATCTATTAGTTTATTACCATATTTGTTATCAACTGAAACCGATGCATATGGTAATATTACAGTAAGTAAAACTAAAGATACTACTTCTCAGATAAGCATTGGAGCAACAGCTAATCCATATGCATGTATTTATGTAGATGCCATTTATCTTACTGGTGATAAAAAAGCTTATACCTCACTGGCTAATTTAGGCAATGGTGGTACAACTAATTATAATGGACTTACAAATAAACCTAAAATTAATAATGTTGAATTAGCAAGTGGAAATAATACATTATCTAATTTAGGGATTGCTGCACGATCACATTCTCATTCTAAATTAAATAACAGTTCTCCTGTAGGTTATACAGGATTTGGTCATTGCCATACCGTAATTATGAATAGTAATCATAATATGTGGATTGCAATTAATAATGATGGTACACCCGCATTGACTCCATATAAATTAAAAACATCAACTAGCTATACAGATGTTGATACATATTCATTGGAAAAGGGTGGCACTTGTAACCTCGGAAGCACAGATGCGCCTTGGAATGCTGTATATGCTAAGAATTATTACGATGAACATGGAAATAAGATTTCTACAGGCGGTGGTTCAATTAGTCTTAAAATTGATGGAGCTACACGTAGTTCTGGATTTACGAATTATAACCTCGCAACGCAAGATTGGGTGACTGGTAAAGGATATTTAACTCAGCATCAATCTCTTTATGGATATGCTACTACAAGTTGGGTATCTAATAATTTTGCTCCTAAAGGTTCTGGTGGTGGAACAACTTATTATGCTGGTTCGGGCATTTCTATTTCCGGAACTACTATTTCTGTTGATTATAATGATTTATATGTAAGAAAAATATATCATAGTTCGGATACTTCATATTATGCAGGAGTTACATCAAATGGGTCTGCAAGATATTTTGGTTGTAATTATGATCAAAGTTTAAATTTAGGAGACACAAGTTGTAAATGGAAAAATATTTGGGGGAAAAATGGAAATATAACAGGCTCTGATGAAGAGTTAAAAACACAAATGTCAAAAATTAACGATATTCCAAATATAGAATCTATTTATATGAAATTAAATCCAATAAAATATAAATATAAAAATTTTGATTCAGAAGAAGATCATGATAGATTTCATTTTGGATTTGGAGCAAGAGAAACTGAAAAAATATTCAATGATAATAATTTAGATACAAGTGATTATGGATTAATTTGTAAAGACATTTTACTCAAACCAAATAAAGCAGGTAATATTGTTGAATACGCATTAAGATATGGCGAATTTATTGCTCTCAACACTCACATGACACAGAAAGCCCATCATCGTATTGACTCTCTCGAATCTGAAAATCAATCCCTTAAGAATGAAATTCTTATGCTTCAGGGACAGCTCTCTCTCATTACTCAACGACTACAAAAAATGGAGGAAAAGTTATGTTAAAAATTAGTGAAACAAGAAATGTATCCGGTCAGGTTATGATCGGTAAAGGTGAAAACTCAAAGCAGATTGCTTATCTTAATGCATCTGTTAGTAAAGATGGAAATGTAAATATCAATAAATCTATTCAGGATAGTGAAGCATTTAAAACAAATAAAGAGGCTGTCCTGAAAGATTTTACAGAGTTTGAAACATACGTATATGGAATTATTCCTGAATAAATAAGAGGCCATGAGCAATCGTGGTCTTTTATTATGCAAAGAAGGTGAAATATTTGACCAGTCGAGAATATGAACTTGAATTAAAGAAAATCAAAGCCAAAAATCGGCAGATTGAAATGAAACGAAATCTGAAAGCAGCAAAGGTTAGTAGATTTAATTTAAAGAAACCTAGGACGAGTAAAATGGTATTATGGACTGTAATTGCTATATGTATTCAAATCTTATGGTTTACAGAACATATGGCTACTGTTACTGGAGATACAAGTTTTATGTATGCTCTTATTGCAATTCCGGCTTCATTAATACCTACAGTTTTAAGCTATATGAAAAACAGTCGTGTGGAACATCAAATGGGACAATTCGAATATCCTATTGAAACTCCATCTGATGACACAAATGAAACAGATAATCCTGTTGGATAAGGAAGGAATATGATAATTATTGAATCAAATTGATTATAGAGAAAACGCAATATGGACTGTTTATTTACATACAAACAAAATTAATGGAAAATATTATGTAGGAATTACGAGTAAATCTGTTAATGAACGTTGGCAAAATGGATATGGTTATTGCGGGCAAGTATTTTATAGAGCAATTAAAAAATATGGTTGGAATAATTTTGATCATGAAATTATCGCAGAACATCTTACTAGAGAAGAAGCTTCGGCAATGGAGCAAGTGTTAATTTTAAAATTAAATTCCATGGAAAATGGATACAATATGTCTCCAGGTGGCATAAACCAACCACCTATCATTGAGACAAGAAGTGTTTATCAATTTGACATTCATGGTAATCTTGTTAACGAATATTCAAGTATCGCTGAAGCTTCTGCAAAATTAGGTATCCCTAGTCCTAATATTATATGTTCATGTACAGGTAAAGTAAATCGTGCCGGAAAGTATATTTGGAAATATAAAGATGAAATTCCAGATATAGAAGAATTCAAAAAATCTATTGACATTTCTATATATGATAATCTTGAACCAATCTATCAATTCGATATGAATCAAAACTTTATAAAAGAATACTCTTCTGCTACTGAAGCAAATCGCATTAATCCTAAATGGTATAGCAACTCTATACTTGATAGTTGTAGAGGAAAGTATAAATATTCTTGTGGATATATCTGGAGATTTAAGAAAGATGTTCCAGATATAGAAGTCTTTAAACAAACTCCTATAGATTTCACACGCAAAACTTATAAAGGTAAACCAGTCTGCCAATATGATCTCAATGGAAATTTAATAAAAGAATATACATCTACTCGTGAGGCTGCTGATGCTTTAAATTGTGACATACATACTATTACATATGCCTGTTCTGGTAGAACTAAGACAGGTAAAGGATATGTATGGAAATACAAAGATAAAGATGCGGTAATTCAATTTAAACAAAGAAAATGTGTTCTTCAATTCAATCTAAACGGGGAATTATTAAATGAATTTTCTAGTGTACAGGAGGCATCTAAACAGTCTGGATACGCGATATCTTCAATTACTTCTGCTTGTAATGGTAGGGTAAAATCATGCGGCGGATATGTTTGGAGATATAAAGACAATTATCATGGAGAGGATGTCTCTTATAAAAAATACAAACCACTTACGACTTCTGTAGTGCAATTATCTTTATCTGGAGATTTTATACAACGTTTTGATAAAGTCAGTGATGCAGCAAAAGTTGTGAATCGTTCATATTCCACCATTAAAGATACTTGCAGTGGAAAGCAAAAAACTTGTGCAGGCTACAAATGGATGTATGAAAAAGATTATTTAGACAGTCAAAAAGCTGTCGGTTAGGAGGAAATTATGAATATTAAACAGGGTATTCAGGACGTATTATATCTGATCATTACTGGTATTCTTCCACTTCTTATTACTTATGGAATCCTCTTCCTAAAAGTAAAGATTAAAGAACAGGAAAAGAACTTGGAGAATGATCAGCTCGTGAAATATATAGATGCTGCTACTGATGCTATTAGTAAAGCAGTGCTTACAGTTAATCAGACTTATGTGGATTCATTAAAGAAACAGGGTAAGTTTGACGAAGAAGCTGCCAAGACAGCTAAACAGATGGCTATTGATAAAGCTAAGGCTTTGATTACAGAAGATTCTAAAGCGGCTATCGAAACATTATATTCTGACTTTGAAGCATATCTAAATGATGCTATTGAAGAACTCGTCAGAGAAAATAAAGTTACATATTAATATAAAAGGAGTACAAGGATTATGAAAAAAGTTATTGTAAATGCAGACATTATGGCAATGTATAAAACATTAAATTCTATGAAGAGTCGTGCGGATTTAATCGCAGGAGATGTTGATGTATTCTGGGCGAATACAATGAACTTGAAGACTCTTAAGGCGCAGGTAGATAAAATCTCAGAGGTTGAGCAGGAGTTAGTTGATTCTTATTTTACAGAGGAAAACTCACATTCTATTGTTGACGAAAACGGTAATGAAACAGGAAATCGTGCTCTTAATGATGACATAAAAGATAAAATCATCCCTGAAATTCAAGAAGGTCTGCAGAAAATTTATGATAAAACATGTGAACTTGATGTTGAGATGATCCCAGAGGAATCTCTCAAGAAAATGCTTAAATCTAATGAAGACAAACTGTCTATGCTTGATATGACAGTACTATATGAATTTGTAGAAAAAGGTGAGTAATAATGGCAACATATATTCAGGGAATTCAAACCTCTGTTGGTGTTGTTAAGTATGATTACAATTATCTGGCTAATCTCCCTGAATCAGATATGACATTATCTAAACAGGGTGCATTCGCTGATGCCCTTGTTGTTGGAAGAAAACTTACTCAGCTGGGAGCTGATGTGGATAAATTGAAAGAATCTATGACTGCCGTACAGAAGTCTATCTCTGATCTGCAGTCTGCAGATTCTTCTTCTAACACTTCAATTGAACAGATCAATACATCATTACTTAGCATGACCAATAATATCGAAACAATACAGAACAATATTACTACTTTGACTCAGAATACTGCTGAGATCAAGAAAAGTGCTGATAATGCGAATTCATCAGTCACAACACTGCAGGAAACTATTAAGTCACTACAGACTAGAATTGAAGCTTTAGAAAAAACTCAGACTAAATAAGGAAGGAGGCAGTTATGTATACACTAAAAATTACAGATGAAAATACTGTTGTAACAACAGTCAAAGAATCAATTGTGGAAAGAAGCAATTATGTAGATAAGATTCAGATTGTAACAAGTAAAATGTACCGGGAACAGATTGATATGTCAGATACAACTGTTTATATGAAGTATAAGCTCCCAGTGTCAGACAAAATTAAAATGACACAACTTATTATAAATAATCTTGAATATGAACAGAATTATATCCAGTATTTAATCCCTGTCGATGCAGCACTTACTGCTGAAGCCGGGGATATCGAAGTATCTTTCACGTTCTTAAAACTTGTTGCTAATGAAGATGGAACATACACTTCTTATATTCGAAAAACCACATCAGGTGTTATTCATATTACTCCACTTGTACAATTTGATAAATATGAACCTTCTGAATTGTTTACTGAAATTGATCAGAGGCTCCTTGCTATGGAAGGAATGATTAAAGATCTCAATGCTCAGAATAAAGCAACTTATGAAGGTATGGTGAAAGATATTCGTCTTAATACAGAAAACAGAAAAATCACTTTAACAGACAGAAATGGTGAAGATACCGGAAATGGTATCGTTGTAAAAAATCTTTCTGCTATGGTAGCCGAAGATATGACAGGTAAAGATCCTGATGGCACACAGGATGGAGTTGTTCATCTTGATCAGGTTGTCGATCTGGATAAATTATTAAAGTAAAGGAGTCATGATATGTCATTTAAAGATTCTAAAATTGCTGCTGCGGCTAATTCGGCAATGACTTTGAGTGCTGAGTTAGCCGTGGACACTGAGGAATATACATTATGTACTGATGGTCGTTATGAAGTATATACCAAATATCAAGACAATGCATATTCAACAGTGGATAACTTAAAAAATATTGCCGTTGATGCTACACAGATTAATATTATGCAGGAAGAAAACAGCCAGTATATGCCATTTAGGATTCCAAGATATTGGGATGGTATGGATCTTATGGATATGCTCATCCAGATAAGATATGAATCTGTAGCTGAGAAAAAAGGTAAAGTAGCGACAGTTATCAATGTAGCTTCCAACAATACTTATATTCGATTTGGTTGGCTGATTGATGCTGCTGTTACAGCAAATGCCGGAGATATAATTTTTGAAATTATGGCTACTGGCGTAAATGAAAAAGGAAACAATTATATTTGGAGAACCAGACCAAATGGTAAGTTTACTGTTCTTCAAGGATTAAATTATGACGGAATAATTGAACCTTCTGAAGATTGGTATACAAGTTTTGTAAATATGATTCTTGGTCATGTAGCCGAAGCAAAACAATACGCAGATGAAGCAAAAGCTTCTGCTGCTTCTATTAATGTAGATGATATAAAGGCAGATGTAAAAACATCTGTTATGAATGATCTTAATGGAACAGTAACTGAATCTCTGAAAGCATATTATACAAAAACAGAAGTTGATACAAAAGTCAAAGAATTAAACACTGCTATTTCCGGTATTGACAGTTTAAAGAACTTAAAAGTTGAATATGACAACGCAACTGGAAATTTAGTGTTTAAAGATGGAACGGAACCTATTGGAGAACCTATTACTATTAACAGTCTTGCAAACCTCATAGTTGAGTATTCTGTTGTCAATGGAAAAGGTTCATTAGTATTCAAAGATGGAGAAACTATTATTCAGACTGTAGAACTTAGTTCTATTGAGCCATCTGCTGAGTGGAGAGCTGCATTGAAGCAGGAACTTGAAGCAGAAATGGACGAGAAAGATACAGTAATCTCTAATCGAATTGGTCCACTTGAAACAGCTAGAACTGAAATCGAAAAGAATGTAAATGCCAATACTACTGCTGTCTCAGAGATAAAAACTACTATTTCAAACATTGAGAAAAAAGTAGAAAGTGCTACTACAAAATCTGATGAGGCCAAAAATGCTGTAGATATCTTGAAACAAAATATGACTTCTTATGATACTCAGTTTGAAGGAATTAATACAGATATTACAGATGTTAAAGCCGCCATTGAAGAAATCAAGAAAAATCCTGCGGCTGCAGAGTACGATGTTACATACGAAAATAGTATTTTTACATTTTTAAAGGATGGAGAAATCCAGAAAAGCTTTAAAATTGAAGGTGGTGGAGGATCTTCCTCAGATACTACTACTATTACTATTGAAAGAATCACAAATGCAGATGCTATTTTCTTACTTGGTTCAAAAGCAATTATTGAATATAGTTTTTCATCTGTAGATAATACTGGTGATACAACTGGAGCCGGTACTGCTGTGTGGAAAGTTGGTAATACTATTGTAGCTACGAATACGGCTGCGCAAGGAAACAATAGTTTTGATATTACTGAATATCTTAATGTCGGTGCAAATACTATTAGATTAACTATTACCGACAGTTTTGGGACACTTGCCACTAAGACATGGACTGTTACTATTGTAGAATTCAAACTTGAAAGCACATTTGATGATACTTTGTTATATACAAATACAGATGTAGTATTTAGGTATACACCTTACGGAAATGTCAATAAGACTCTTCATTTTATTCTTGATGGAAAAGACTTAGGCACTGTTGAAACTCAGTCCTCCGGCAGAATTATGTCTTATAATATTCCTAAACAGGAACATGGCAGCCATTTACTCAAAGTATATATGACTGCGACAATTAACAATAAAGAAATAACCTCAAATACTATTTGTAAGGATATCATTTGTGTTGATCCTACAAATAGAACTCCTATTATTGGATGTGCTCAACAGGAATTTACAGCACAACAGTATCAGGCAACAAGTATTAAATATGTTGTATATGATCCTGATCACAATCCAGCCTCTGTAAAACTATCAATTGATGGTAAAGTACAGAGCACTCTTTCTGTAAATCGTTCTGCTCAAATCTGGAGTTATAAGTCATCCACTGAAGGAAAACATAACCTGACCATCTCATGTCGTAAAGTGACTAAGATTTTATCAGTTAATATCACTAAACTTGATATTGATGTTGAACCAATCATAGCCAACTTAGCATTTGATTTTAACCCTGTTGGAAAATCCAATGGAGATACCGACAGACTCTGGACCGATAAAAATAACTCTGCTATTACTCTTTCAGTATCAGATAACTTTGACTGGGATAATGGTGGATACCAGATTGATGCTTCTGGAAACCAGTATTTCTGTGTAAAAGCTGGAACAACTGCTCAGATTAATTATAATCTCTTCGGAAAAGACCCGAAACAGACTGGTTCTGAATTCAAATTTGTATTTAAGACTCAGAATGTTCGCAATGCTTCTGCTACTTTCTTATCATGTATTGATGGTACTGAAGGCTCTGACGTAGGTATTAAAATGGATGTTCATGAAGCATACGTGAACACTTCTACTGACAGCTTATATTTTCCATATAGCGAAGAGGATATTATTGAATTTGAATATAATATCAATACAATTGATACAAAAGACACATCTGCAACTTCTATCATTATGACTTATGAAGACGGAGTTGGAGGAAGACCTCTTATTTATGATAATTCTCATAGACTGCACCAGTATTCTCCTGTTCCGATTACTATCGGTTCTCCGGATTGTGATGTGTTGATTTATAGAATGAAAGCTTATTCTGCTTCTCTCACAGATTCTGACATTCTTGCTAACTTTATTGCAGATGCCAGAGATTCAGATGAAATGATTGCAAGATATAATAGAAACCAGATCTACAATGACAACAATGCTCTTACTCCAGATTCTGTAGCTAATGCTTGCCCGAATCTAAGAGTAATCAAAATTGAAGCGCCGCATTTCACAAATGACAAGAAGGATTTTGTTAAAAATACTTCTATGGAATGTATTTATAAGAATGGGGATCCTAAATTAGATAACTGGAAATTTATTAACTGTTTCCACGCCGGACAGGGAACTACAAGTAATGAATATGGTTTTGCTGCCAGAAATATTGATGTTATTTGTTGTGCGGATGGTGTACATCAGATCAATAGTAAGATTCCTCTTGATCCTAACTATAAAACAGAGTTAGTTCTTGGTGATGGCACAAAATATGAGGACGGAACTGGTAAGATTAGTCTTACAAGAAACTCTGTTCCAAATAATTGGTGGAATTTTAAAGTAAATGTAGCATCTTCAAATATGGCAACTAATGCATTAGGACAGAAGAGATTCAACGACTTTTTACCATATGAAAGTCCTGCGGTACGTAGAGATCCTAAAGTTAAAAACTCTATGGAATTTGTCAACTGTGTAATCTTTATTAAAGAATCTGATCCTGATATTACTACTCATAGAGAATTTCAGGATACAGACTGGCACTTCTACTCTCTCGGTAATATGGGAGATTCAAAGAAGACTGATATTACAAGAGCTTATGATCCAGAGGATATGAAAGAATTCTGTATTGAAATCAGTGACAATACTCTTCCAAACTCTGCATTCCAGACCGGTATAACAAACCAAGATGGAACTATGAAATATCCTATCAGTAAAGCTGAATGGAAAACTGGTAATACAGCATATGATGCTCTGTATAATAACTGGGATGGATCATTTGAATTCAGATATGATTGTTGCGGCGATTCTAAGGATGGTTCTGCTCTTACTTCTGATGAAGCAAAAAAGAAAATACGTACAGATAACAAACAGATTTGGAGAGACTTCTATGAGTTTGTAATTACGTCTAGTGATAAAGAATTTAAAGATGGCTTGAAAGATTGGTGTATTCAGGATGCAATGCTCTATTTCTATTTAGTTACACTCAGATATAGTATGATTGACAATAGAGCCAAGAATGTTTTCCCGCATTGGGCAAAACATTATATCACTCAGGAAGAAGCTACAACTATGGGTGATAAAGCTAAATATTATACTATAGATGATGATGCGGCTGCTCTGCATAATGGTTATAGATTTGATCTATGGGCATATGATATGGACACTCAGCTTGGTATTAATAATTCAGGTGAGCTGTCATTCCCATATGGTAAGGAAGATACTGACTATAAAGAAGAAGGAAATCCTTCATCTGGTTATGTTTTCAATGCTGCTGAATCTGTATTGTGGTGTAGAATACGTGATGTATTTACACAAGAATTAAGAAATATGTATCAGTCTGTAGACTCTAACTGTTGGTCTGATTCTCATTTAATTAATGAGTATGAGGCTTGGCAGAGCCAGTTCCCAGAAGAACTTTGGAGAATCCACTATGAAAGATTATATCTGAGAACATATCGTGCTGGAACAGTAAGATTCCTTAATGAGATGATGAATGGACGTGGAAAATATCATCTCAGACAATGGGAACGTGACCAGCATATTTATATGGGAACGAAATTCTTACATACAGATGTAAAGTCTGATCAGATTATGTTCAGATGTAATACTCCTAAGAAAGTTGTAGTTAAACCAGATTATACTCTGAAGATCATTCCTTATTCTGATATGTATATTTCTGTACTTTATGGTAATTCACCAGAAACTACTCAGGTACGTGCAAAAGCCGGACAAGAATATCAGATTACTACGGACTTAACAAATATGGATGATACAGCTATTCTTATCTATGCTGCATCAAGAATTGAGGCACTAAATGACCTCTCTGCTTGTTATATTCATGATAATGATTTCTCAAAGGCTTCTAAGCTGAAAACTCTTATCATTGGTAATAATACAGCTGGATATCAGAATACTTTTATGACATCTCTTAATATGGGTAATAATACTCTTCTTGAAACTTTGGATATTCGTAATTGTCCAAATCTTACAGGATCTGTTAACCTGTCTGCATGTGAAAATCTTATTAATCTTTATGCTGATGGAACTATTGTAACATCTGTATTATTTGCTAATCATGGTAAGATTGCTCATGCTTCTCTCCCATCTTCTATCAACACTCTTACACTCAAGAACCTCAAAGACTTAACTGATCTTAAGGTTGCAGGATACGATAATTTACAGACATTTGTATGTCAGAATTCTATCGTAGATGCTCTTGCTATCTTAAATGCTGCTATTAATACTCTTCGTACCGTAACAATTACTGGTATCTCATGGAATCTTGATGATACTACGCTTCTTCTGAAATTATCAAAACTTGCCGGTATTGATGATAATGGCGCTACTACTGAGCAGTCAATTCTTACTGGATCTGTTCATGTTCCTGTAGTCAGACAGCAGGAATATAAAGAATTTGTTGGTTCTGAAGATGAACCTGGAATCTGGACAGACCTTGTTCTTACTTACGATTCAATCATTACTCAATTCAAAGTTACATTTATAAATGATGATGAAAGTAATACTATCCTTGATATCCAGTACGTAGATAAAGGTGGAAACGCTGTTGATCCTACTACAAGAGAAGTTAATCCGATTCCTATTCCTACAAAGAAAAGCACAATTAAGCTTGATTATACCTTCAAAGGATGGGAAGGTTCAATGACAGGAATCTTTGCTGACAGAACTATTACTGCTATATATGACAGTAAAATCCGTAAATATACTGTAAAATATGTTTCTAAAGGATTATCTCTTCAAGAATCTACTGCCCAGTATGGTTCTTATGTAAAATATACAGGTGATACTCCTGTATATACTGCTGAGGAATCTGCTTATAAGTACAATCTGTTTAAAGGATGGGATAAGTCAGGATTTGTCGATGGAAATAAAACGATCAATGCAGTATATGAAACCTGCGAATATGTAGATGGATATTTTGATGGTAAGGATCTGGCCAATATGACACAGGTTGAGCTTTATACTCTTATGAAAATGGGACTTGAAGCAAAATCATTATCATTAAAAGATACATTAGATTTCAAACTTGGTGTTGATTATAGCTATGGCGACATTGAAGAGCATGAAGTTATTTCAACTGCGACTAAATTTGATGGAACAAACTATATTGACACCGGATTAAAGATCATGGAAAAAGACAGAGACTTTACGATTGCTATTGACTTTGAATTTGATTCAGGAAATAGTGTAAACTCCACTCTTGCTCAGTGTTTTCAGGGTGATGGTTCAAATGGATTCAGACTTTGGTATTCTCAGGAACCTCGTTTCTCATGGAATACTGATAGTATAACTCCATCTGCTGGAACAAATCGAGAGATTATTGTATTCCGTCATGAAGCTGGAAGTCAGAAGCTTTATGTATACAATTCAAACATGACTGGGAAAGAAGTGTCTTCTACTACTCTGAATGCGATTAGGATTCCAGAGCATAGTTCCACTCTCGTATTTGGATGTTCTAAAGCTGACGACGGAGCATATGAAAACTTTGCAAAAGGCACTGTACATTGGGCTAAAGTCTGGTACGCAGATCTTGGTGAAGAACAATGTATGGATATTGCTGCATGGATCCACGAAATAATCCCTATGGAAGTGGCTAAGTTTAAAGGATATTATCTGTCTGACGTTGCTTCAAAGAGAGCTAACATTACATTTGTTGCTTCAAACCTGTTAGGTACTGAAAAGCCTTATAATAATAAGAGCACAAATGCAGGTGGATGGGCTGAATCTTCTCTGAACACATGGCTGAATACACGTTTGCTTAAAGCTATTTCTCCTTTATGGAAAGCTCTGATCAAACCTGTAAAAGTATACTCTTCTATTGGTAATAAATCAAATGATACATCCGTATCTAATTGCAGATTCTATGTTCCATCTCTGTACGAAATTGATCCTACTGCTACTTCTGAACCATATATTTCTGAAACAAATGCTCCTATTGCTTATTTCACAGATGATGATACCAGAAAGAAAGCAAATTCTTCTACTCCTACGGAGTATAAATCTTACTGGACCAGATCTCCAAATGCTACAGTTGCAAACTGGCTGTATACAGTCAATGAAGCCGGTGGAACATATGGATTCTCTTATCCAGGGCAGAATTCTGGAATCTTACTTATGTTCTCAATTTCAAGTGAGGGGTAACCATTCCCATCTTATAAGGAGGATATCACATGTATTATAAAGTAATCAAAAATGATGAAGTCGTAGATGTCCTTAATCATATCCTGTATATCAAATATCAGGAGAAACATAGTCTGTTGCTTCTATGTGATATCACAGAAGCACAGGCTATTTTAAGTTCAGACGGAAAATATGGATGGCACATTGAAGGTCTCTATAATTTTCCGCCTGATAATGACATTTATGCAATAAAAGAAATTTCAAAATATGAATATGACAAATTGAAGAGGTGATCACAGCATGGCGTTAATTCCAACCTGGTATTCTGCATCAACTAAGCAAATTGCAGAAAAGGCTTTACAAAGAGGGGTGCTAAAATACCCAGGACTTTGTTACATCCAAGACAGTAAGAGTATAGCGTGGGTGACCATCGACAACACATTAGAATATGTCAAAGGAGATAAACAGATTACAGATGTAAAATGCATCGGATCAAATCTTATGTTTTTCTCTGGAGATAAACTGCTTTTCTCTTATGACATATCTATGACTGATGAAGATAAAGATCATATTATTGAAGAGGTCAAAAAAACAATCGGATTGGATAATTATGTCAAGTCTTCTGAGCTTTCTACTCTTTTAGATAATATAATCGGTAATCTTGAAGATAAGTCCACTGTTGTAGACTATATCAACAGCCTATCTTATAACAAATTATCTGATGTACCTATTGTAAATCTTATAGGTACACTTACTGTTCCTGTGAAGATATCATCACTCGATGATGGTATTTATAAAGTAAAAGGCCAATGTATCATTGGTGGAAACAATACTACTGTTCAATCTTCTGCAGACGATGTTCTGTATCTTGTATCTCATGATGCTGATACTTCCAGCACAACAATCACAAAAATGCAAGGAAAATCTATTACATTGTATTTCATTCAGCAGGATGGTGAATATACGACTGATCGTTATGTCACTGAAAGCTGGATTAATGAACAGAATTTTGCAAGTGCTGATTCTGTAAAAGAATATGTTTCAAATATCATTGAGGAAACCGTTTTAAATGTTTTAGATGATCATATTGACGCTGCTTTAGAAAGAAAACTTGGAGGTATTGATTCCGAAGATTTAACAAATATATTTCAAGGAGGAAACTAATTATGGCAAAATTACAGTTCGCTACACTTTCTAATCTTCAGGAGTTCTTAAATCTGCATAATGTACAGATTGACTCAAAAATCAGTGAAGCTGTTAAAAGCTCAATTAAAACAGTATCTCAGTCAGAAGACGGATACACACTTTATTTCTACACAAAAACTGCTCCAGTAACTATTGATGAAGCAGCATTCACTATTACTATTCCTCAGCCGACAGGAAAAGCAGATAAGGTAAAAGGAGCTATCTCCGGACATCTTGCAGGTCTTGATGCTAATGGTAATCTTGTAGATTCTGGAAAGGCGGCTACAGATTTCGATGCAGCCGGAGCTGCTAACACAGCAAAAACAGAAGTAATGTCTTATGTTGGTACTATTCCTACTGGTGCTAAAGCTAAAGATGTAGTTTCTTATATTAAAGAAGCTGTAAAGACAGGCACATATGATGATTCTGCTCTGAAATCAAGTGTTGCAGCTAATACCGCAGCAATCAGTACTCTTAATGGAACCGGGGCTGGATCCGTAAAGAAAGCTGTTTCTGATGCAGTTGCTCAGATTGTTAACGGCGCCCCAGAAGCATATGACACACTGAAGGAAATCTCTGATTGGATTTCTTCTCATGCATCTGATGCAGCAGGAATGAATAGTCAGATTACTACCAATAAAGAGGATATCTCTAAGCTGAAAACACTTATCGGTACTCTCCCAAACACAGCAACATCTAAAGATATCGTAAGTTATATTGCTGAATATGTTTCTAAGGCTCTTGCAGATTCTGACCTTTCTCAGTATGCGAAAGCTGAAGATCTGACAGCCGCTGTAGGAAGAATTGATGCTATTGAAAAGAAATTACCTACATTAGAAGCTGCTGATAAAAAGAATGCTGGAGATATTACTGCTGTTAAAGGCAGAATGGATACTGCCGAAGGTAAGATTACTGCTCTTGAAAAAGATCTTGCCGCTGAAAAACCGAAGATTGCTAAGAACACATCTGATATCACCGCTCTTAAGGGGCTTGTTGGAGATGGATACGAAGCAATTCCAAGTGCGTCTATCAAAGGTTTATTTAGTGCGTAAAGTAAGGGGTTACTCCCCTTGCTTTCATTAAAGCGAAGGGATGTGCAGATAATGAAAGAACAATTTCTTAATTTACAAGGTCTTACTGAGCTTGTTGATTATATTAAAAAATATATAACTGATCAGCAAGAAGTCATCCCTTATGCATCTTATACATTGTTTCCAACAATTGGTAAAACAAATGCAATTTATGTGGACACAACCACAAATGCAATCTATAGATGGGATGATAATAATATCAAATATTATGCATTGGCATTTGATCCTGAAAAGGAATTCATCATGCAATGCGGTAGCTCGAAAGGATGATGTGAATGGCTACACAGACATTGAATACTCGTATCGCCCTTAAATCGGACACAACCGCTAATTGGGCGAAATCTACGCTTGTTCTATTAAAAGGTGAACAAGCGATTGAAATTACAGAATCTGGCGCTTACAAAATTAAAATTGGTGATGGGGTTAAAACATTTGCTGAATTGCCATATGCGACTATGACACCAGAAGAAATCTCTGCACTGATTGGTGATGGTTCAGTACAGAACGTAACTCTTGCTTCCGGTACTAACAACGGTACATTAAAACTGACTGTAGATGGAACAACTACAGATAATATTGCGGTAAAAGGATTAGGAAGTGCTGCATATACAAATACTTCTGCTTATGCAACTGCCGCACAGGGTACTCTTGCTACAAACGCAGTCCGTAAAGTAGTTTCTGGCACTGCGAACGGTACAATCTCTGTAACAACAGGAACTGGAGCAGCAACAGATATAGCAGTAAAAGGATTGGGATCTGCTGCATATAAAGGAGCTGGAGCTTCACAGGGACAAGTTCCTGTAAATGGAGCCGCTCTTGGAACGACAGCCAATGTTCCTGTAGTAACAAATACTTCCGGACAGTTAGTTCCGCATGCCTCTGGTGCTCTTGGTTCTGCCGCATTTAAAGGTGCCGAGACATTTGCAACAGCTGCACAAGGTGCTAAAGCAGATAAATCAGTTCAGTCTGTATCTATTACTTCTGGAACTAATAACGGCACAATTAAATTAACTGTTAACGGCAATGCTACTGACAATATTGCTGTTAAAGGGCTAGGTTCTGCTGCTTACACAGCTTCAGGTGCCTATGCTACATCCGCTCAGGGTGCAAAAGCAGACGCGGCTATGCCAAAAGCCGGTGGTACATTCACAGGTACAGTAACGCTTGCAGCCGATCCAACTGATGCTTTACAGCCAACAACAAAACAGTATGTAGATGCCAAAATTTCAAGTTCTATTGCTGCTTCTGATGCAATGGTGTTTAAAGGAACACTTGGAACTAATGGTACTGCTACTGCTCTTCCTACATCTTCTGTTGTAATAGGCGATACATATAAAGTAATTACTCAGGTTTCTGTAGCTGCTGATAATTCTTATACAGGAGCTGCTGTGACAGCTAAGGTCGGTGACTTAGTAGTCGCTATGTCAAAGGATCCAAAATGGATTGTTGTACCATCTGGTGATGAAATCGTTACTACTGTTAAGTATTCCACTACAACACAGAATCTTACAACAAGTGCTAAGTCTGGAGAGATTACAGTAGGTGAAGCTGCTACAAAACAGGTAGATTCTTCTATCGAAGCCGCTTCTACTTCTACTAAACTTCCAACATCACAAGCAGTTGCAGCATTTGTTGAAAAAAAAGGTTATAAAACAACTGATCAAAAAGTAAAAAATACACTCAATGCTACCACTAAAGCGTATGTAACAGGTACTACTTCTGCTACAACTTCTATCGGAGAACAAGTATTTGATACAGGTGTATATCTTGATACAACAGCAGGCAAACTCGTTGCCACTACATTTGCAGGTTCTTTACAGGGTCATGCAACTTCTGCATCTTCTGCGGCTACTTGTACAGGAAATGCTGCTTCTGCAACAAAGCTCGCTGCATCAAGAAATTTCTCTCTTACTGGAGGTGCCGTTGCTGATGCTGTAGCATTCAATGGTGGAGGAAATGTTGCTCTTAGTGTTAAAAGTTTGAATACCGATTATTTAACCAACGGTTCTAATACTTTAGTTTTAAATTGTGGCGCATCTGTATAAAAAGCAAAGCAGTCTCTATGATGGAGACTGCTTTATTAAATATGAAAATTATAGATTATGTCTATTTAAATAGAAAATAAAAATGGAGGTGTGCAATGGGAGAAAACAATTTAAAAATACGAATTAAACATAGATATGATACAGAAGCTAACTGGAATAAAAATAATCCGGTTCTTTTAAGCGGAGAAGTAGCTATTTCAAGTGATAAGTCTGGAAAACATAAAGTAGGTGATGGAACACATAAATGGTCTGAACTATCTTATGCAAAAGCTGAACTTACAAAAGGCGATGTAACAGGCGCTCTTGGTTATACACCTCCAGCAAAAGATACATGGAGGGGGATTCAAAATAATCTTATCTCTACAGCTACGGATCAATCATTGTCTGCAGCACAAGGTAAATGGCTAAATGAAAACAAAGCTACTATAACTACTTTAACTAATGGAAATTTAGATAAAATTACTACACCTGGATTTTACAATGCAGGTGGTGGAAATTCGGTAACAAATAAACCTAGCGGTGTAGATAATTTCGGTATGATAGTTGTACACAGTGCATCTGGAAATTATTATACTCAGATTGTATACGTTGATGATAAATCTTATAGAAGAATATGTAGAAATGGAACTTGGGGAAATTGGTCTCAGGATATTCTTACTGATACCAAATATACTCATCCTGGATATACTGCTAAGTCATCTGGTTTATATAAAATAACAGTAGATGGTACAGGACATGTAAGTGCTACTACAGCTGTTACTAAATCGGATATTACAGCATTAGGTATACCAGGACAAGATACCAATACTACTTATTCTACAGGTACATCTTCTACACCTGGTTTAGCCAAATTATATACTGGGACAGGATCTGCTACAGACGGTACTATGACTCAAAAAGCTATTACAGATGGATTAAATAGTAAATCTGGTATTGGTCATACTCATAATTACGCAGGATCTTCAAGTGCTGGTGGGGTTGCTAATAGCGCTGCTAAACTATCAACTACTAGAACAGTATCTGGTGGTACCGATATTACTATGAGTTTTAATTATAACGGATCATCAAACTCATCAGCAAATATTGGATTTTATGGTTCTGCTGCGAGTGTCGGTGATAAAAATAATTATCCATTTCATAGGTTTGCAAAACTTGATACTATTGCATCAAGCTATTCAGATAGATCTACCACATTCTTTATTTCTCAAGATTATAGCGGTGGTGGATTTGGTATTGTACGAATTGTATTGCGTACAAATAATAACAGTTCTGTATCTTCTGTCGAAGTAAAATGGTTGGTTCGTTGTGGATTAAATGCAGATAGTGTTCAAGTTGGTCTTTATAATGTCTTTGGAAAGACCTATGCTGATGCATTCTTTAAAACCGGCGGTAGTTATGCGGGGACATATTTCCGCGCAATTGCGAGTGGAGCACGTGGCAATGCCACCAGAACTTGGGTAATGATTAATTCTTCTGAAGTAAGCGGTACCACTACAACAGACGCAAAAACATCTACTGAGTGTTATGTTACTATTGCGGCTGCTGGCACAAAACTTCATAATCAGGCATATACAAATATAGTTTCTGGTGTTGACTCTGGTTCAACATCTTATGCGAATAGTGCCGGTAATTCGACTAAATGGAATGGATATACATTAGATATTACTACCGCGAATACTAAAGATACATGGCTGTTAGTCGCAAACAATAATATGATTCAGCATAAACTTACAACCGATTTTGCAGATTCTAAACATACTCATAATTATGCTGGTTCTGGATCCGCTGGTGGATCTGCAAACTCTGCAGTAAAACTTGATACTACCACAGCTGGAAGTGCAACTCAGCCTGTATACTTCTCAGGTGGTAAACCAGTAGCTTGTTCATATACACTTGGTAAGTCAGTGCCTGCAGATGCATTATTTACCGATCATACTTATGGAAACATGAAAGGTGCTACTTCTTCTGCTGCCGGAAGTGCTGGTCTTGTTCCTGCACCTAATATAGGAGAACAATTAAAATTTCTTCGTGCAGATGGTGCATGGGTAATCCCTACAAATACGACATATTCTGTAGGTACATCAAGTTACTTAGGAATAACTAAGCTTTATACTGAAACTGGGTCGGCTACAGATGGTACCATGACTCAAAATGCTATTACTTCTGCTCTTAACGGGAAATCTCCTACCTCTCATACGCACAATTATGCAGGAAGTTCTAGTTCTGGTGGTGCTGCAAACTCCGCAAATAAACTAGCAACTGCTAGAACCGTATCTGGTGGAACTGACATCACGCTAAGTTTTAACTATGATGGTAGTGGTAACTCCTCTGCAAATATCGGATTTTATAGTTCGTCTGCGAGTGTAGGCGACAAAAACAATTATCCATTCCATCGATTCGCAAAACTGGATACTATTGCTGCAAGCCATTCAGATAAATCAACCACATTCTTTATCTCACAGGATTATAGTGGTGGTGGCTTCGGTATTGTACGAATTGTATTACGTACGAATAACAGCAGCTTAGCATCGACAGTTGAAGTAAAATGGCTGGTTCGTTGTGGCTTAAGTGCGGATAGCGTACAAGTCGGAATTTACAATGTTTTTGGAAAGACTTACGCAGATGCCTTCTTTAAAACAGGAGGATCGTATGCTGGAACTTGTTTCCGTACACTTGCAAGTGGTGCGCGTGGTGGTATTAGCAGAACTTGGGTGCTGGTCAATTCTTCAGAAGTAAGTGGAACCTCTGCAACAGATGCAAAAACATCTACCGAGTGTTATGCTACTATTGCAGCTGCTGGTACCGCACTTCATAAACAAGCATATAGTAGTATCGTTTCTGGTACTGATAGCGGTACTGCATCTTATGCGAATAGTGCTGGCAGTGCAAATTCTGTTGCTTGGGGTAATGTTACAGGTAAGCCATCTACATTCGCACCATCATCTCATACTCATAACTATGCAGGATCCTCTTCTGCTGGCGGTGCTGCAGATTCTGCTATTAAGTTAAATACATCAAGAAATATCACTATTGGAAACTCAACAAAATCATTTGATGGAACTACAAATCTTAGTTGGTCATTAAATGAAATTGGTATACCTACTAAAAGTGACATAGCTGCTTGTGCTGTGATGTATGGTGGAACTACTCTCTCGTCATCTGCTACTGTAACAGATTCTGCTGCTCAATATAAAGTAATTTCAAGATCTACTGGTTCAACAGGAGATATCTTTACAAAATCTGCAACTCTTCCAAAAGGATTATATAGTGTTATGATCCGAATGAAAGTTTCTACAATCTCTTCTAGTTCTAATGTTTTCAAATTAACAATTGTAGATGGTTCTACTACAACAACTAAATATATTAGGCCAAGTATGTTTAAAACTGCTAACGGTTATACCACTCTTGGAACTGCTGTTGAAAATACTTCTGGAACTCTTAGAGTAACTTTAAGTATTTATAACACACTATCAAATCAGACAGTTTGTGTAGATTACTTAGCTATTACTCCTGCAATGGTTGGAGTTACATCAATTGCGTAAGGAGGTAGATATATGGCTGATACAATAGTGACTGCTGAAAAATTAAATGAAATTAAAACAAAATTAAATAATGAATTAAGGAATAGAAGAACTTATACGAATCATGGGATTAATGTGACTCAATATCAAGGTTCTGCATGGGATTTTTCTGCTACTTCTGGTCGTGAAGTGACTAATGATCAATTACATAAATTAATTGATCCTATGCTACAGATAAATGATTTTATGCAAGATAATACTTTAATTGGTGACAAACCCACTACTATACCAGATTTGACTACTGTAGAAAAATTTGTAGATAATCTTACAACTAAAGGTCAGACAAGTTCTGATTCTGGATGTCGTGGATCATGTGCTGGATTATGCTATGGCGCTTGTTATTCTGGATGCACAGGATGTAGTTCTTGTAGTGGTAATTGTTATACATCATGTGGAGATGGATGCGCCGGATGTTCTGGATCATGCAGCGGATGTTCTGGATGCTCTACTTCTTGCAGTGGATGCAGCTCTGGATGTACTGGAACATGCGATAGTAGCTGTAGCGGTGGTTGCAGCGGCGGTTGTTCTGGATGTAATGGATGTTCAGGATGTACTGCTAACTGTAGTGGTTCTTGTGGTGGTTCTTCATGTACTGGCTGTGGTAGTGGTTGTACAGGACAATGTGGTGCGAGTTCTACTGGTGGTTCTTGTAAAAATAACTGTTCCTCTGGATGCACTGCTTCATGTGGACAATGTTCTGGATGTTCAGGTGGTTGTATGGGAAGTTGTAGTTCTTGCAGTTCTTGTTCTGGTGGTTGTTCTGGTGGGTGTGACGGTTGCAGTGGTTGTGGTGGATGTAGCGGTAGTTGCAGAGGCTGCTCTGGATGTGGTAGTGGCTGCGAATCTGGTTGTAGTAGCGATTGTCAAGCTGGCTGCTCTGGAGTTTGTCAATCTGGCTGTGCTTCATCTT
>OHDV01000276.1_pt1 | contig 26451 bp, 20 predicted proteins | sample 1567041 | NCBI WGS metagenome assembly OHDV01 (sample SAMEA3879517, study PRJEB24766) | human gut metagenome | biome: human-associated habitat; feature: feces | place: USA | collected 1985/1987
AGAAATTTGCTAGTCAAAATGAATACTGTACCTGTAGAGCAGATTGCTACTATGACCGAACTTGACGTTTATGAAGCTATCCTAGAAAAGTATAAATTTATTGTATCCGATAGTGAAAATATTCTTCTAGTTGAAAAAGATAAGCTGGAAGATTTTAATAAAATAGCTGTCTGGTTAAGCAGATGACTAATTTTTATAGAAGAATTATCAATCGTGGCAGTTATTGAGAGAAATTAAAGGAGTGGTAACATGGCTAAAGTTAAAAATGTAAATTGTAAATGTTCGGCGGCGTGTCGTACATGGTTCTGCTGCCAAGATTGCGATTTAAAGACATCTTGTAAAAATCCTTGTGAAAACGCTTTTAATACAAAGCTCTGCGAACACTTTGAAAAGAGAGAAGATGAATAACATGACTAAACATTTATGCTGTTCAGCGTTTGGAAAAATCTACTATGCCAATGTCAATGACAAAGGCATTATTACAGGACAAAAAATTGACTTAACAGAGGACGCTGTTGTAGCTGTTATGGATAAATTAAGTTGGTTAGCTGTTGCCAAAGAGACATTTGACGGAAAGGCAGAAATTGAAATCAATAGCTTTAAGTTGATTTTTGACGGTACAGGCAATCCGAGATTTATGGAAAAGTACGGAGGAAAAGAAGATGAGTGAGAACCGTACACGGTTCCGGCTGGATCAGCGCCGCGCGCCCATTTATGAGGCGCTGGAGCAGTTCCGGCAGATGCGTGTGGTACCTTTTGATGTACCCGGCCACAAGCGGGGCCGCGGCAACCCGGAACTGACGGCCTTTCTGGGCCAGCAGTGCGTGGGTGTGGACGTGAACAGCATGAAGCCGCTGGATAATCTCTGCCACCCGGTATCGGTCATCCGGGAGGCCGAGGAGCTGGCCGCCGATGCCTTTGGCGCGGCCCACGCCTTTTTAATGGTGGGCGGCACCACCAGCTCTGTGCAGAGCATGGTACTGACAGCCTGCAAGCGGGGCGATGAGATCATCCTGCCCCGCAACGTGCACCGCAGTGTGCTGAACGCGCTGGTGCTCTGCGGCGCGGTCCCGGTCTATGTGAATCCCGAGGTGGACAAGCGGCTGGGCATCTCGCTGGGCATGAAGCGGGAGCAGGTGGCCAAGGCCATCAAGGAGCACCCCAACGCCGTGGCCGTTCTGGTGAACAACCCCACCTACTACGGCATCTGTTCTGACCTGCGCGCCATCGTGAAGATGGCCCACGAGGCCGGGATGCTCTGCCTGGCCGACGAGGCCCACGGCACCCACTTCTACTTTGGCAACGGCCTGCCCGTTTCCGCCATGGCTGCGGGGGCCGATATGGCCTCGGTCTCCATGCACAAGAGCGGCGGCAGCCTGACCCAGAGCAGCCTGCTGCTCATCGGGCCCAATGTGCATCAGGGCTATGTGCGGCAGATCATCAACCTGACCCAGACCACCTCCGGCAGCTATCTGCTCATGTCCAGTCTGGACATCTCCCGTCGCAACCTCGCCCTGCGGGGGCGGCAGGTGTTCCATCAGGTGGCGGATATGGCCGAGTACGCCCGGGAAGAGATCAACGCCGTGGGCGGCTACTACGCCTTTGGCAAAGAACTGTGCAACGGCAACTCTGTCTTTGACTTTGACACCACCAAGCTCAGCGTCCACACGCTGGACATCGGCCTTGCCGGCATCGAGGTCTACGACATCCTGCGGGACGAGTACGACATCCAGATCGAGTTCGGCGACATCGGCAACATCCTTGCCTACCTCTCCATCGGCGACCGTCCGCAGGAAGTGGAACGGCTGGTCAGCGCCTTGGCCGAGATCAAGCGCCGCTACCGCACCGACGGAGCCGGGCTGCTCAGTCAGGAATACATCGACCCGGTGGTGGCCGCCAGCCCGCAGGAGGCGTTCTACGCCCCGAAAAAGAGCCTTCCCTTACGGGAGACCGAGGGCATGGTGTGCAGTGAGTTCGTCATGTGCTACCCGCCGGGCATCCCCATTCTGGCCCCCGGCGAACGGATCACCAAGGAGATCCTGAATTACATCGAGTACGCCAAGGCCAAGGGCTGCAGCATGACCGGCCCCGAAGACCCGGACATCCTGCACCTGAACGTACTGGCATAAGGGGGAATGAACCATGGAATTTTGGTTTTCGGAATTTCACACCCCGGACGTGAAACACAGCATCCGGGTGAGCAAACAGCTCTACTCCAAGCAGAGCGACTACCAGCGCATCGACATCTTTGAGACGCCGGAGTTCGGCCGGGTGCTGACGCTGGACGGCAACGTGATGCTGACCGAGCGGGACGAGTTCATCTACGACGAGATGATCGTCCACGTCCCCATGGCCGTTCACAAGGAGGCAAAAGACATCCTCGTCATCGGTGCAGGCGACGGCGGCGTGGTGCGGGAGCTGACCCGCTACGACCGGGTGGAGCGCATCGACCTGGTGGAGATGGATCCCCAGGTGGTGGAGGCCTGCCGCGCCTACCTACCCGGCAACGCCTGCCGGATGGATGACCGCCGGGTGCACATCTATTTTGAGAACGCCCTCAAGTTCATCCGCCAGTGCGAGGAGGAGTACGACCTCATCATCGTGGACTCTTCCGACCCCTTCGGCCCCAGCGAGGGCCTGTTCACCCGCGAGTTCTACGGCAGCTGCTTCAACGCCCTGAAAGAGGACGGCATCATGGTCAACCAGCAGGGCAGCCCCTTCTACGCCGAGGACGCCAGCGCCATGCAGCGCAGCCACAAACGGATCGCGTCCACCTTCCCCATCAGCCGAGTGTATCAGGCACACATTCCCGCCTTTGCGGCGGGCTACTGGCTGTTTGGCTTTGCTTCTAAGAAATATCATCCGCTGAAGGATTTTGATGCCAAGAAGTGGCTGGAGCGTGGTATTAAAACATGGTATTATTCCGAGCATCTGCATAAGGGAGCGTTTATGCTGCCTAAGTATGTGGAAGATATGCTGGAAGAAGAAGAAAAATAATTGATTTAAATTTATGAACAGGAGATGATTTGAATTATGAGTAAATTATTAGTAATCGGCTGCGGCGGTGTTGCCGGCGTAGCTATCGCAAAATGCTGCCAAAACAGTGATGTTTTCACCGAGCTGTGTATTGCCAGCCGTACGAAGTCCAAATGTGACGCAGTTAAGGAAAAGCTGCAGCCCACGACCTCTACTGTGATTACTACAGCACAGGTTGACGCTGACAGCAAGGAACAGCTTGTACAGCTGATTAAGGCTTACCAGCCAGACGCAGTGCTGAATGTTGCTCTGCCTTATCAGGACCTGACTATTATGGATGCCTGCCTGGAATGCAAGGTTGATTACATCGATACCGCTAACTATGAGCCGGAAAACATTGACGATCCTGCATGGCGTGCAGTTTATGACAAGCGCTGCAAGGAAGAGGGCTTCTCTGCTTACTTCGATTATTCCTGGCAATGGGCTTATAAAGAAAAATTTGAGCAGGCCGGCATCATGGCTCTGCTCGGCACCGGCTTTGACCCCGGTGTTACCAGTGTTTTCTCTGCTTATGCACTGAAGCATTATTTTGATGAAATCGAAACTATTGATATTCTGGACTGCAACGGCGGCGACCACGGTTATCCGTTTGCTACCAACTTCAACCCCGAAATTAACCTGCGTGAGGTTTCTGCTCCCGGCTCCTATTGGGAAAACGGCCATTGGGTAGAAATCCCGGCTATGGCTATCAAACGCGAGTATGATTTCCCTGAGGTTGGCATGAAGGATATGTATCTGCTGCACCATGAGGAAATTGAATCTTTGGCGAAGAATATTCCCGGCGTAAAACGCATCCGCTTCTTCATGACCTTCGGTCAAAGCTATCTGACACACATGAAGTGCCTGGAGAACGTTGGCATGCTGTCTACCAAGCCGATTAACTATGAAGGCAAGGAGATTGTTCCTATTCAGTTCCTTAAAGCATTGTTGCCGGATCCTGCTTCCCTCGGTCCTCGCACCGTAGGCAAGACCAATATCGGCTGTATCTTCACCGGTACCAAAGATGGCAAGAAAAAGACCATTTATATTTATAATGTCTGCGACCATCAGGAATGCTACAAAGAGGTCGGCTCTCAGGCTATCAGCTACACCACCGGCGTTCCTGCAATGATCGGTACTGCTCTGGTTATTACTAAGCAATGGCAGGGCAAAGGCGTATTCAATGTGGAAGAATTCGATCCGGATCCGTACATGGATATGCTGAATAAGTTCGGCCTGCCTTGGGTTGTTGACGAAAACCCGGCTACGGTAGAATAAGATGACGGACGCCAAGAAAACTGTAATGCCGGCATATGTTGTCGACAAGGCCGAGGGGGCTTCCCGTCTGGCTGATTTGCAGAAGAATTTGCGCGCAGAGCGCGAGGAGGCGGCGCTGAAGGCGCTGCCGACTCCCTGCTATGTGGTTGATGAGGCTAAGCTGCTGAATAATCTGCGCCTTTTGCAGCATGTGCAGTGCGAAAGCGGTGCGCATATTCTGCTGGCACAGAAGTGCTTTTCTATGTTCTGCCTCTATCCGCTGATGGGCGAATATCTGGCAGGCACGACGGCGAGCGGTATTTATGAAGCGCGCCTCGGTCATGAGGAGATGGGCAAGGAGAACCATGTTTTCGCACCTGCTTTTAAGGAGCAGGATATGCAGGAGCTGGTGCAAATCTGCGACCATATCATTTTCAACAGCTTTGCGCAGTTTGAAAAGCATAAGGCTGTCTGCGCTCAGGCCGGTGTGAGCGTTGGTATCCGCGTAAACCCGGAATGCTCGACGCAGGAGGGTGAGCATGCAATTTATGACCCCTGTGCTTATGGCTCGCGCTTGGGCGTAACACTGGCGAACTTCCCGGAGGTTTTGCCGCCGGAAATCGAAGGTTTGCATTTCCATACGCTGTGTGAGCAGAATGCCGATGACCTTTTGACTACATGGAAGGCTTTCGAAGCGAAGTTCAGCAAGTACTTTAAGCAGCTTAAATGGCTGAATCTGGGCGGCGGGCATCATATTACGCACAGTGATTATGATGTGGAAGCGCTGATTGATTTAGTAAAATATATTCGTAATACCTATCATGTTGAGGTATATCTGGAGCCCGGCGAGGCTGTGGCGCTCAATGCCGGCTATCTCGTGACAGAGGTGTTGGATATTGTGCATAACGGTCTGGATATTCTTATTCTTGATGCTTCGGCTGCCTGCCATATGCCTGACGTGCTGGAGATGCCTTACCGTCCGCCTCTGCGCGGCGGCTATGAGGCTGACGAAAAGCAATATAAATACCGTTTATCCTCAATGACTTGTTTGGCCGGTGACGTGATTGGCGATTACAGCTTTGACAAGAAAATCAAGGTTGGCGATAAGCTGATTTTTGAGGATATGGCGATTTATTCCATGGTTAAAAATAATACCTTTAACGGCATTCCGCTGCCTGATATTGTGCTGCTGCACAAGGACGGTACTACAGAGCTGGTACGCCGTTTCGGTTATGAAGATTTTAAAGGACGTTTGTCATGATGTTAGAGAAAAACTTTACTCCCGCTGCCGACGGCTTTCATATGCCGGGCGAATACGAACCGCATGACGGCTGCATTATCGTGTGGCCGCAGCGTCCCGGCTCCTGGAGCTTTGGCGCAGTGGCGGCCTGCGAAGCGTTTACGGCTGTGATTAAGGCGATTGCGGCGAGCGAAAAGGTTTATGTTATCTGCGGTGCTAAGCACTTTGCTGTGGCGCAGGAATATCTTGCAGGTGTGGCCAATGTTGAGCTGGTTGCTATGGAAACGGACGACAGCTGGGCGCGTGACATCGGCCCGACTTTTGTTGTGCGCGACGGCGAACAGGGACGCGAGCTGCGAGGCGTGAACTGGCGCTTCAATGCCTGGGGCGGCGAGGTAGACGGCCTGTATCCTGATTATGAGCAGGATGATGCTTTTGCGGAAAAGTTTGCCGAGCATTATGGTGCTGCGCTGTATGATGCTGTTCCCTTTGTGCTGGAGGGCGGTTCTATTCACTGCGACGGCGATGGCACGGCACTCGTAACGGAGGCCTGCCTGCTGAGCGCAGGACGCAATCCCGAACTTTCCAAAGAGCAGATTGAGCAAAAGCTTAAGACTTACCTGGGGGTAGAAAAGGTTTTGTGGATTCCGCGCGGTATTTATAACGATGAAACAAACGAGCATGTAGATAATGTCTGTGCCTTTATCCGCCCGGGTGAGGTGGTGCTGGCGTGGACAGATAACGAGGCTGATCCGCAGTATGCTTTGAGCAAGGCAAGCCTGGATGCTTTGGAGCAGCTGACGGATGCCAAGGGACGTAAAATCATCGTGCATAAGCTGCCTGTGCCTGCGGTGCCTGTGTGCATTACCGAGGACGAGGTAGCAGGCTTCGACTTTGTCGAGGGTGAGGATATGCGCGAAGCCGGTGAACGTCTGGCGGCTTCGTATGTAAACTTTTATTTTAGTAATGACAGTGTTGTAGTGCCTGCCTTTGGCGGTGAGAATGCGGCCAGCGATGCGTTGGCGGCGGAAATTCTTGTCAAGCTCTGTCCGGAGCGTAAGGTAGTGCAGATACCGGCGCGGGCAATTTTGACCGGTGGCGGCAATATTCACTGCATTACACAGCAAATTCCGAAGGGAGTGTGCTTATGAGCAAGGTAAAGGTGGCAGCAGTGCAGATGCGCTGTGCGCCGACCGTAGAAGAAAATTTGCAGCACGCTGAAGCGCTGGTGCGCGAAGCTGCAGCGAACGGTGCGCAGATTATTCTGCTGCCGGAGCTGTGGGAGCGTCCGTATTTCTGCCAGCAGCGTCGCTATGATTTCTATCAGTATGCACTGCCTACGGAAGAAAATCCTGCGGTGCAGATGGGCAAGCGTTTGGCAAAGGAGCTGAATATCGTTCTGCCTATCAGCTTTTTTGAGCGTGATGTCAACGAATTATATAATTCCATCGCCTGCATTGATGCTGACGGTGAGATTTTAGGCGTTTATCGCAAAACACATATTCCTGACGATCATTTTTATCAGGAAAAATTTTACTTTAAACCCGGTAACAGCGGCTTTACGGTTTTCAATACCAAGTATGGCCGTGTCGGTATCGGTATCTGCTGGGACCAATGGTTCCCTGAAACAGCACGCTGCCTGGCGCTGAACGGAGCAGAGCTTTTGTTCTATCCTACGGCAATCGGTTCCGAGCCTATCTTAGACTGCGACAGCATGCCGCATTGGCGTCGTGTTATGCAAGGCCATAGCGCAGCTAATCTGATGCCTGTGGTAGCCGCAAACCGCATCGGCCTGGAAACTGTGGAGCCCTGCGAAGGCAATGCAGGCCAGCAGTCCTCACTGCTGTTCTACGGCTCTTCCTTTATGACCGATGGTACCGGTGAGCTTGTGCAGGATGCATCGCGTGATCAGGAAGAAATTCTTTATGCGGAGTATGATTTGGCAGCCTTGGCTGAGGACAGACTGAGCTGGGGACTGTTCCGCGATCGCAGACCGGAATGCTACGGCAAAATTGCCGGTAAGTAAATATTGAAGCTATAATAAAAAATCACAATCGGTTAATAATATAACCGGTTGTGATTTTTGCTTTATCCGATATTGAGCTCGTGCTTGAGAGCATCCTGTAAAATTTTGGAGAAGTTCAGCTTTTTGGCAATCGCCGCATCATTTAACCATTTGGGGATGGTGAGAGTTTTTTTGACTGCTTTGGTAAAGTGCTCTTTGGCATATGCTTCTACATCAACACTTACTATATTAACAAAGGCTTCTGCGTAATCGCTATATTCTTCGTTAACGTCAATAGTGTTTAATTCAGATGGTTCCGGAACAGCTTCATTGCTGAGCTTTGTTTTGTAAAGAAAACCGGCAAGGCAGTCTGTTGCCATTTTCATAGCATCTTGTAAATCCGTACCACAGGTTGCCAGGTGGTTAAGGTCTGGGAAAATTACGGTGTATTGTCCGTCTTTTTCTTTATAAAAGCACGCAGGATACATTGATAACATAAAATCACCCTTTCTGAAAATCTAAACCGGCTTGTTTGAAAATAGCTTTAACTGTGCCTATGGGAATATCTCCCTTATGGTTAGGAACAGTTACTTTATTAGGCTGGCGTGGATGTACGTAATAAAAGTGGGAGCCTCTGGTAGAATATAATGTCCAACCGGCTTTTTTTAGTAGCTTTTCCAGTTCTTTAAATTTCATGATATTGCTCCTTTCATAATTGTATCATTTAACACGTATAAAAACAATACGTATTGATGATGCTATTAAAAAAGGAGTATTGCAGATGGTACTACAATACTCCTAAGAGAACGACAACAGTATTAAATTTGTATGTTAGACTTATTATATCATAGAAAATATGGTTAGAGGTATATTTGCAAAAATTTCATAAGATGTTTGGATTAATGATGATAAAATTTTGACTATCTCATCCTCCTACTTTGTCATCAGGCAGATACATAATGGTTATGCTGTAAATAATGATGGTGCAGACTGCCAGACAGATAGCTATTATTGTGAACAGCTTCAGCCAGGGAATTTCCTGCTGCAGATATTTGCGGCAGTAGCGCCAGAAGCAGGTAATGGTGAAGATGTTGAAGATGCTGCCTAAAATTAGCATTGTCCAGACGCTTTTGGCGAGCGGCAGATAGGACAGGCTGAGGTTAATCGCCGCAAGCACAGGCATAGCAGTCATAGTGTTATAGATTTTGCCGTCTGCTATGGCGAAGCTGGCGGTGAGAACAACGCTGCCTAGAATCAGCGGCAGCAAGGAGGCGCATATAAGGGTGTTACTGCTGGGATTATATTGCTGCAGCCTGCTGCGCCAGAGAAAGCGCCCGAAAAGCTTATAGAGGATTAAGGCATAAAGTGTTATCAGAATGCCGCTGGCAAGTGTATCCATGCCGCCGAAGCCAATGAAAGCAACAAGAAAATGAATTACAAAAAATCCTAATGCCCCCAAAAAGAAGAAGAGCTGATTATAGAGCCAGTACCAAAAGGCTAATGGCAGAAAAGTACGCATAGCAGAACCTCCTCACATAATGTATTCAGCAAATGCTTGTTGATAGTTTAGTGCCCACTTTTATTATAATATGAGTGCGGTGAAAATGCTATGCTTTTGCTTCGTTGAGTAAATTTAGCTTGAATTTTTGCTGAGAATATAAAAAGTCCGATTCGTCTGTGCTGACAAATCGGACTTTCTTATTTGGCTGATTTTTTTAGGCTTTACAATTAGTCCTCAACGTAGTTGTTGGCTTTATCATAAAGTTCAGCAACATCCTTGGAAGGACCGCCGCTGAGCAGGGAAACAATGACACCTGCTACAAGGCTGGCAAAAAAGCCGGGGATAATTTCGTAGATGCCGGTGGAGGCTGCCATAGTCAGGTACCAGCCGATATCGACAACAGCACCGACGATGATGCAGGCTACCGCACCCTGGAAGGTGAAGCCGCGCCAGAAAAGGCTGAGCATGATAGCAGAACCGAAGGCTGCACCGAATACGCCCCAGGCGTTGGCAACCAGCTCCATAATGCTGCCTGCACGCGGAGAATCGGCAATAAGCAGAGCAACGAAGGAGATAACGAGAACGACGATACGTCCTGCCCAAAGCATTTCCTTGTCACCGGACTGGTATTTGCGGATTACAGGCTTATAAACGTCGCTGGCAAAGGCAGAAGCGGAAGCGAGCAGCTGACTGGAAGCAGTACTCATGGAAGCTGCCAATACGCCGGAGAGCAGGATACCGCTCATCAGAGCCGGAAAAATGCTGCGAACCATGGCGATGAATACCAGAGAGTTTTGGTTGATGTTTTCATCCATGCCCAGATACATACGGCCTACTACGCCTACCATGGTAGCGAAGAAGCAGATGAGGGCGGTCCAGCTGATAGCGATAACAGCGGATTTCTTCATTTCCTTCTGGGATTTGAGGGACATGAAGCGGATGATGATATGCGGCATACCGAAGTAGCCCAGACCCCAGCCAAAGCCGGAGATAATATCAGAGGTTTTGGCAACCGGATTCCAGTAATCGGGCGGAATGCCGGCAACAGCCTGCGGATTGATTAAGGATACTGCGAAGATAGGTGCAATCAGCAGAGAACCTAAAATCATCAGGCCTTGGTAGAAGTCGGTCCAGCAAACAGCGGAAAAGCCACCTAAGAAGGTATAACCGATGATGATGAAGGCTGCCACATACATGGTGTAGGTCTGATCAATGCCGATAACGGTGTTGAACAAAGTACCGCAAGCCTTGATGCTGGAAGCGGAATAAATAGTGTAGGCAATGAGAAAGACGATTGCACAGATTACCTGCAACACGTGGGACTTAGATAAAAAGCGGTTGCTGAGGTACTGCGGAATAGTGATGGCATCGTTGGCCACAATGGAAAAACGGCGCAGGCGCGGTGCCTGAAAAATCCAGCTTAAGGAATAGCCGGTGAGCAGGCCGATACTGATCCAGGCCTGACCGAGGCCGAGAGCGTAGATAGATGTCGGCAAGCCCATGAGCACCCAGGCGCTCATATCAGAAGCACCGGCAGAAAGAGCGGTTACCCACGGTCCCATCTGACGGCCGCCGAGAAAGTAGGTTTTTTCACCACCCTGACGATTTTTATAGAAGAACCAGATGCCGATTGATAGCATGAACAACAGGTAGATAATGAATACTACCATTTCTGTATAATTCACAAACACCCCTCCAAAATTTAAGAATAGATAACATTATTATACACTTAATCTTTGTGCTACTGCAAGCAAATAATAAAAATAAAGTGCTTAATCTGCGGCGGACAGTGTTTTGAGGACTAATCCGAACACTGCTTGCTGCTGATTAAGCACTGAAAGTTTACCATGTGAAATATGTATAAGCTGTAAAGAGAGTCAGAATGATGATTTCGCAAAGCAGGACTGGCTTAAGCGTTTTGAAAAAGTTGGCTTTAAAATAATCGACGGTGATAACAAGACACATATGCGTCGGTGTGAGCATCTGTCCGGCAATACCGAAGGCCATGGCAACGCCGGCCAGGTTCAGGCTGCCTGTCTGCATAGCGGCGACAATGGGCATAACGATGGCCACGTGTCCTTGCGACATACCTGTAAGCACGCCGATGATGAAGCTGACGCAGGCGATGATAACAGGCACCGGCAGCGGAGAGCTTTGGAAGGCTGCGACGATTTCCTGCAGCACGTGGGTGACGGTCAAAATCTGAATGAAGTAGAGGATGCAGAGCACATTGAGAAACATTTTGATGTCCAGCGCACCGATAACAACATCCTTGAGGCCAACCTCGCGCTTAGTAAAGCGCAGGACCAGAAACAGGCAGGCTGTGACCAGGCCCATGCCGGCGGAGGCATTAAAGCCGCAGAATACTACGAGAATAAAGGTGATAATGACAGGCGAAAGCGCCAGCCATAAATCCTGCATACCCTGACTGTCATTGGCAATTGCTTCAGTACGGCTGCTGTCCGCTTTGATGGGGCGGATGAGAACAAACCAGCCTGCGGAGAAGGCCAGTACGGTAAGCCAGGCCAGATGCAGGATGAATTCACTGTAGCTGACACCGGCAATGTTGCAGGCCATAATCATACCGGGGATAATCGGACTGGAAAATTCAAAGATATGGCGGAACCAGAAATTGATGGCTGCCTTGTGGTCCTGTTCGATAGGGATATTTTTGCTGGCTTCCTCTACAATGGGAGCCGAAAAGCGCGCGCCGCCCAATGACGGCAGCAGTCCTAAGAAGGCAGGCATCACGGCCAGGGTTACCTTAGCGCTGGAAAAGATGCGTTGCAGCGCCTGCACCATACCGGCCAGTGCACCGCTGGTGCGCAGCTCGATTTCTAGGCACATGACAAAATAGAGGGCAAAAAGAATATCATAGGTGCGCGGCATTGTTAATGTTTCGCGTAATGCCTGCACCAGATACGGCAGCTCCGGTGCTTTCATCAGCCAGATAAAAATACCGCTGGTGAGCATACAGGGGCCGATGGGAATGTGACGACGCAGCATGAGGATAATCATGAGCATGGCGATTGTAAGCAGAAGAAATATATTCATAAACAGTTTTTCCTTTCGGTTGCGTAATTGTTGGCAAGTACCAAGTAATTGCTGATGATGTTTATTTATTATACACCCTGCCACAAAAAAATCATAATAAAACTGTAAAAAATCTTAGTATGGGATGCAAATAATGCTATAATGTAAGCAGAGATACAGAAACGGAGGTCAGATTATGCAGATAGAAAGATTAAGGCTGAAGAATTTCCGTTGTTACGATGAGCTTGATATTGATTTTGAACCTAGGCTGACAGTTATTGTAGGTGAAAACGGCAAGGGCAAGACGGCGATTTTTGATGCGCTGGCAATTGCTCTGGAGCCCTATCTGCGCAGCTTTGATGCCAGTGGCCGGCAAATTACTCCCCAGGATGTACGGCGTGTGCCTGTTTATAAAAAGGATATGCGTCATATTGATGGTATGGAATGCCATTATCCGGTAGAAATTAAGCTGGAGGGTGAGGTTTACGGCAAAAAGCTTACCTGTACTCGCCGCCTGCTGGAGGGGAATGTGCCTGAGGATGATGCTGATGAGCTGTGCGAACGTGGCTGTGCATTGGCGCACGATGCCAAGGAGAACGGCAACAGGCTGCTGCCGGTGCTGGCCTATTACGGTACTCAGCGCATTTGGGTAGACAGCAAGCTGATGACAAATTTTCATAAATCGCTGATGGAACGCAATGTAGGCTACGAGGAATGTCTGGAGCCGTCTTCTTCCTACAGCACCTTTGGCAAATGGTTTGAGTATGTTACCAAGTGTGCGCAGTCAGAGCAGCAGTACAGCGCCGAGGTGAAGCGCAATGTGATGCTGAAGAATGCGATTCAGAACGCTGTCGACGTGTGTCTGGAAAGTACCGGCCTGCGTGATTTGTACTATAATTACCGCCTGAAATGCTTTGTTGTCAGTCATCCCGATATGGGTGAAATGGTGGTAGATGAATTGAGCGACGGCTTTCGCAGTATTATCAGCATGGTGGCTGACCTGGCCTATCGCATGGCGCGTCTGAATCCGCAGCTACGTGAGGATGCGGTAACCAAAACTCCGGGGCTTGTATTGATTGATGAGGTAGAAATGCATCTGCACCCGCTGTGGCAGCAGACGGTACTGCTGGATTTACAGAAAACCTTCCCGATGGTTCAGTTTGTGGTGACTACGCATAGTGCGCAGGTGCTTAGCAGCGTGCCGGCAGAGAGCATACGCGTATTGGCCTGGGGCAAGCAGTTCGAAGGCGTGCGCCACGTAGATTTTTCCTTGGGTGCCAACAGCTATCAGCTGCTGCAGGATATTCAGAATGTGAGCCCGCGTCCGCAAGCTCTGCCGATTGTGCAGGATTTAAAGCGTTATCTGCAGCTGGTGAGCGAGGATGCCTGGGATACGCCGGAGGCGCTGGAGCTGCGCAAAAAGCTGGATAAATGGTCCAAGGGCAAGGAGCCTGCTCTGCTGCGTGCGGATATGGATATCCGTATGCGTCAGTTCCGCAGGAGGCGCTCATGAAACGTGTTTATAAAAGCAAGGAGGAGCCGGAGCTTCTCAGGCAGTACCGTCTGCATAATCCCGAGGAAACCTGGGAGCATTTTCGCCGTCGCTGCCGCAAGGGCTATAAACAGGTGCGGGAAGCAATTTTGCGTGACCAGCACGGCCTTTGCGCCTACTGCGAGGTCGGTATTAAGCTGGCGGAGGAGGAAGGCGAGGTTGATGACTTCCGCGTGGAGCATTTTTATCCGAAAAACGCCACGCAGGAGCATGGACACAACTATCATCTGGATTGGCGCAATCTGTTAGGCGTGTGCCACGGCGGCAGTCAGCCTTATGTGCCTGATCCAGAGTGGCGCTATTCCAGCCAGAAGCGTGACCGCAGCTGCGATGTGCCTAAGGGTGGGCGTGAAATTACAAACTATATCCTCAATCCGCTGAAGATTCCCGGCAAAATCCGTCTGTTCCGTTATGCGGAGCATAGCGGGCGGATGTATGTAGACGAAGATACCTGCCCCAAAGATTTGCAGGGGAAGGCGCGCAGCACTATCCGCGAGCTGAATCTGAATGCGCCGCGGCTGATGCGTATGCGCCGAGAGGTAATCCATACACTGGAGGACCAGATAAGTGAGGAGCTTAGTAAGGGCCGAGAGCTGGATGAAGTTTTGGAAATGCTGGCGACCATCTGTCTGGTGCCTGATTATAATGGCGTGACGCTGCCGTTCTTTTCCGTTATCCGTTGGTATCTGGGCGAGGCAGCGGAAGAAGTTATCCGTGCGAGCGGTGCTAAGCTGTAGCATTTAAATCCTGTCTGCAATGCAGGCAGGATTTTTTTGTTTGATGAAGAATAATATAAAATGGTTCTTGAACAATGAAATTTTGCTAAATACACTATAAAAAAAGGAGAATAGAGAAATGCAAGTTACAAATAAGGCTTTCAAGGCCTACGATGTACGTGGTGTTTACCCTACGGAGGTTAATGAGGAAATGGCTTACCGTATGGGACGCATTTTTTCAGCAATGTTTGCTGCAGAAACTGTTGTTGTCGGATATGATATCCGCCTGAGCGGCAGAGCATTGGTAGATGCGCTGACAGAGGGACTGCGCCATGGCGGCACCAAGGTTATTGATATCGGCCAGTGTGGTACAGAAATGATTTATTTTGCTACCGCGCATCTGAAAGCAGATGGCGGTATTATGGTTACTGCCAGCCATAATCCTAAGGAATACAATGGCATGAAGCTGGTGCGTCGTGATGCGCGTCCTGTTTCCAGCGATACCGGTCTGAAGGAAATTGGTGAGATGGTTGCTACTACAAAGCCGTTTGCACATCAGGTGGTAGCAGGAAAGACTATGGGTGCCTTGGAGCAGCTGGATATTATGCCTGCTTATATTGAGCATTTACTGACTTACGTTGATACGAGTGTGCTCAAACCGATGAAGATTGTTGCTAACCCCGGCAACGGCGGTGCTGGCCCGATTTTGAAGGAACTGGCTAAGCATTTGCCGTTTGAGTTTATTACGCTGAACGAAACGCCTGACGGAACCTTCCCCAATGGTGTGCCTAATCCGCTGCTGCTGCCAAATCGTGAGGCTACGGCCAAGGTTGTGCGCGAGAGTGGTGCTGATCTGGGTATTGCCTGGGATGGTGATTTCGACCGCTGCTTCCTTTTTGACGAGAAGGCAGATTTTATCGAAGGCTATTACATTGTCGGCCTGCTGGCGGAGGTTTTCCTGCACAAGGAGCCGGGTGCGAAGATTATGTTCGACCCGCGCCTGACCTGGAATACGGAAGCTATTTTGCAGCGTGACGGCGGTGTGCCTGTGCGCTGCAAGAGCGGCCATGCCTTTATGAAGGAATGCATGCGCAACAATGACGTGCTGTACGGCGGCGAGATGAGTGCGCATCATTATTTCCGCGATTTCTCCTGCTGCGACAGCGGCATGATTCCCTGGCTGCTGGTTACCGAGCTGATGTGCCGCAGCGGCAAAAAGCTCAGCGAGCTGGTAGGCGAGCGCGTTGCTATGTATCCCTGCAGCGGTGAAATCAACCGCAAGGTGGCAGATTCCGCAGCAGTGCTGGCTGAGCTGGGCAAAAAATATGCTGACGGCGAGCAGGACCACCTGGACGGACTGAGCGTTGCTTATGATAACTGGCGCTTTAATGTGCGTGTATCCAATACGGAGCCTGTAATGCGCCTGAACGTAGAAACTAAGGGTGATAAGGAGCTGCTGGCGGCTAAGACTGCAGAGCTTCTGGAAGTTATCGGCGGCGAGGAAGACTGACTTTAGATGCTTCCCGTAAAGCACCGCTGACTGAGTCACTATGATTTATAAATTAAGTATATACAAGGAGAAAAGATAAAATGTTTAAACCTGTACGCAAAGCTGTTATTCCGGCAGCAGGTCTGGGAACACGCTTCCTGCCTGCAACCAAAGCAACTCCGAAGGAGATGCTGCCTATTGTCGACAAACCGACCATCCAATATATTATCGAAGAGGCTCTTGCTTCCGGCATTGAGGACATCCTGATTATTACCGGCCGCAGCAAGCGTGCCATTGAAGACCATTTCGACCGCAGCATCGAGCTGGAGCTGAACCTGGAGGCCAGCGGCAAAACCAAGGAGCTGGAGCTGGTTCGCAAAATTTCTGATATCCGCATTCACTATATCCGCCAAAAGGAACCGCGTGGACTTGGCCATGCTATTTTGTGCGCTAAGCATTTTGTGGGCGATGAACCCTTTGCTGTATTGCTGGGTGACGACGTTGTTGACAGCAAGGTACCTGCGCTGAAGCAGCTGATTGATGTCTATGATAAAACCGGTGCCAGCGTTTTAGGTGTGCAGGAGGTGCCGCAGGAGAAGGTATCTGCTTATGGTATTGTTGCCGGTGAACCGACTGGTGAAGCACGCACCTGCAAGGTAAACGATATGGTAGAAAAGCCTGCGGTAGAGGAAGCACCCTCTCGTCTGGCGGTTTTGGGCCGTTATGTAATTACACCGGAAATTTTCCCGATTCTGGAGCAAACTCAGCCAGGCCGTGGCAATGAAATCCAGCTGACAGATGCACTTAAAGTGCTGGCTAAGAAGCAGCCGATGTATGCTTATGACTTTGTAGGCCGTCGCTATGACGTGGGTGATAAGCAGGGCTTCCTGGAGGCAACTGTAGAAATGGCGCTGAAGCGTCCTGATCTGCGTGATAAGTTCCTGACCTATCTGCAGGGAATCGTTGCCAAGGAGAGCAAATAAGCGATGAATATCCTTGTTACCGGCGGAGCAGGTTATATTGGCTCCCATGTAGTGGAGGAGCTGCAAAAGAGCGGCTTTACTCCTATTGTTTATGATAATTTTTCTACCGGCCATGAGGCGGCAGTGCCTGAAGAAGTACAGCTGGTAGAAGGCGATATCCATGATGTACGCTTTGCCAAGCACATTATGGAGCAGTTTAAAATTGATGCGGTGATTCATTTTGCTGCCAGCAGTCTGGTAGGTGAATCTATGACCGACCCGGCGAAATATTATTTTAATAATGTTGAAGGCAGCCTGCATCTTTTAGAGGCTATGCGTGGTGCCGGTGTGGACCGCATGGTATTTTCTTCTACCGCAGCTGTTTACGGTGAGCCGGAGGTAGTGCCTATTACCGAAGACAGCCGTCTGGCACCGACCAACGTTTACGGCCGTACCAAGCTGGCGATTGAAGGCATGCTAGCGGATTATGACCATGCCTATGATATGCGTTATGTAGCTTTGCGTTATTTTAACGCTGCCGGTGCTTCTCCGACGCGCGATATCGGCGAGGACCACAGCCCCGAAAGCCATCTGATTCCGCTGATTCTGAAAACAGCGCAGGGCGTGCGCAAGCAGGTTTCCATCTTCGGTACCGATTATCCGACGGCTGACGGTACATGCGTGCGTGATTATATTCATGTCTGCGATTTGGCGAAGGCGCATGTGCTGGCGCTCAAGCATCTTTTGAGCGGTGGCAGCAGCCGTGTATATAACTTGGGCAGCGAAAATGGTTTCAGCGTGCGCCAGATGATTGACAGTGCTAAGAAGGTTACTGGCGTTGACTTCCCCGTTGTGGAGGAGGAGCGTCGTGCCGGTAATCCCGCAGTGCTCATTGCATCTTCGGCAAAAATCCGCGAGGAGCTAGGCTGGGAGCCGCAGCATAGCAGTGTAGATGAGGTTATCAGCACCGCGTGGAAGTGGCATAAGGGCCATCCGCATGGCTATTGCGGCTAAAAGTAAATAAATGCATATTAAAAACCGGTTTCCCAGGCTTTTAAGCCGATAGGGAAACCGGTTTTGTTGTATACGAAGAAAAGTTTTGCTGTTCGCAGGTTATTTGCGTTTGTTGAGAAATTTGCCTATGTCAAAGTGTTTGCCTGCCAGCAGGCTGTCTATGCGTGCAGTGACCACCTCATTATTGCTGAGCTGACGTGCTTTAATCAGCGAGCGGCGGATGGCAGGCGTGATAAATTCTTGTCCCCAGTCATCGACAATGCCGCAGGCGATGCCGCGCGGCAAATCGAAGATAGATTCCAGGGCAGCGCAGATAATAGCATCGCTTTCACCAGGATGTGTGTTGAGATAACGCAGCGGTACCAGCAGGTCGTTTTGTTCTACGCAGTAGCGCGGCAGATCTGCTTCAATTTGACGCAGCACGCGTTCGGAGCGCTGCTCGCCTTCGTAGGAAAGCAGGTACGGGAACAGCGGTGTTTCGTCCGGATGCGCCAGCCAAAAATCGAAAAGCCGCGGCCAAATGTCTATATCAAGCTCCACTGCCAGGTTGCACAGCTGGTAATCGAGCTTATCATCCTTGATTAAATTATTTTCTATTTCCGGCTGCCAGTCCTTGCGGTAGATGATTTTTTCGCAGGCAGCAATCTGTTCATGGCATTGATTAAGCGTGAGCTGCATATGGTTCTGCTCATCGCAAAGTTGCTGCAGCGCCGTAACGTAGCTGATTAAATCAAGTACATCCTCCGGTTTGCTGACATGTGCTTCCGCCTGTTCAAGCAGACAGGTAAGCAGCTTGTTCAGATGAATATCGCTGATGTTGAACTGCTCTTCGATTACTTCTGCCGGGAAATGGTTGAGCATAACCAGATAATTGCCCACGATGATGACAGCGCTTTTATACTGTGCGTAGTTAAGCGGATGTGCCAGCTGTTTCTCTAAGTGTGTTTCTCTAATGAATTTGACGGACAGTGGCGGATATTCTACATCGATATCGGGACCGTTATGCAGCAGCCAGAGGCGTTCCTCCTCATCACGGCAGTGGCAGTCGGTAATGCTGAAAACCTTGCCCCAGCCGCTGGTACAGCGGATAAGCTCCCAGATAGCGTTTTGCGGGTTGAAATTTGTTACGCGGCAGGAATATAAAAAGGCGAAGGTAAATTCCTCGCAATGTGCTATACGTAGCAAATCCTGCCACAGCTCCGGCTCCTGCTGACAAATTTTTTCCATGCCGTACATGCCGAAAAGCAGCAGGGCGAATTTAACCTGCTCGCGTCCGTCGGCGTTGTAGAAAAAGCGTCGCGCCAGGTCAAAGGCAACACTGTTGATATCATTCTGGTCTAAGGCTTCAATAAAAGGGTCGCAATATTCCGCAAAGGCCATGCCCCTCAGCTCGTTGTACAGTTTGCTGCGCTGCTGGGTAGTAGGTTCCTTCAGATAAGCCTGCAGCAGCTTCAGCAGTACGCTGGCGGATTTGGGGTTGGGCAGGTTGCCCATTGTATAGTGAAAGGCATCCTCGGAGCCAAGAGGACGGGGAATGGTGGCGTAGCGGTCATCGCACAGATTGGTAGCAGTAAAGCGGCCATGTTCGTCCAGATGGCTGTTTACATATTGATAGATTGTCTGCTTCATGTGCTCACCTCGTAATAAAAATATGTCTTGCAGCAAATAATGCTGTTCTTAAAAAAGCAAAGAATAACTATATCATAACATAGAGCAAAAATAATGACCAGAAAAAAACAAGGCTGCTGTAGTGGTGGAAATCCACCACGTCAGCAGCCTTAAGTTTAAGCGTATGCAATTTACATTTAAGTTTTGATTTCCAGGAGGCAGTCGCCGCTTTCTACGCGTTCGCCTGCAGCTACATGGATAGCGCTGACGATGCCGGAAATCGGTGCCGAAAGCGTGGTTTCCATTTTCATAGCTTCGGTAACAATCAGCGGAGTGCCCTTGGTAACGGACTGGCCTTTTTCTACCAGCACCTTGACAACGGAGCCGGAAAGGGAAGCGCCGATTTCACCCATGTTGCCTTTTTCTGCTTTCTTGCGTGTAACAGTGGTGGTCTTGGCGTTGCGGTCCTTGATTTCGATTTCACGCGGCAGACCGTTGAATTCGAAGAAGACGGTACGCATACCGGCAGCGTTGGCTTCAGAGATGTGGTCCAGCTTGATAACGAGCACTTTGCCCTGTTCAATCTCAACCTTGATAACCTCGCCCGGAGTCATGCCGAAGAAGAAGGTAGGAGTATCGAGAACGGATACATCGCCGAATTGGTTGTAACGGTTTACCCAGTCGGTGAATACCTTCGGATAGAGGCAGTAAGCGCTCACTGCTTCGTCCGTAGTAGGTGCTTCCAGTTCTTTGAGCTTAGCGCGTACATCCTCAAAATCTACCGGAGGCAGTACAGCGCCCGGACGCTCGCTGATAGGTGCGCGTCCTTTGAGCACCAGCTTCTGCAGCTTTTCGGGGAAGCCCTGGTACGGAGTGCCGATGCGTCCTTCGAAGAATTCTACAACGGAGGCCGGGAAGTCCAGAATATCGCCCTTAGCGTAAACGTCTTCTTCCGTCAGGTCGTTCTGCACCATGAAGAGTGCCATATCACCGACAACCTTGGAGGACGGAGTAACCTTGATTAAATCGCCGAACATCATGGATACGCGGTGATACATATCCTTGATTTCCTCCCAGCGATGGATGAGGCCCAGAGCCTGTGCCTGCTGCTTGAGGTTGGTATATTGTCCGCCGGGCATTTCGTGTACGTAGACCTCGGGGTTGGGGAAGTTTTCGGTTCTGTCGGCTGCCTTGTAGTAGGGACGCACGGTTTCCCAATAACGGGACAACTCGTTCATAGCGTCTACATCAAGACGCGGTTGGCGCGGATGACCGCTGAGAGCGTAGTACAGGCTGCTGCCACTGGGCTGGGAGGTACCATTGCTCATAGCGCTCATAGCAGTATCTACGATATCAACGCCGGCATCAATTGCACGCGCGTAGGTGTAGATAGCGTTGCCGCTGCCTTCATGGGTGTGCAGATGGATAGGTACGTTGACATAGGATTTGAGGCTGCTTACAAGGCGGTAAGCTGCTTCCGGCTTCAGCAGGCCGGCCATATCCTTGATGGCGATGATGTTGGCACCGGCTTTTTCCAGCTCCTTAGCCATATTGATGTAGTAATGTAAATCGTATTTATCGCGGTTGGGGTCGAGAATATCACCGGTGTAGCACAGTGCTGCCTCTGCTACCTTGCCGCATTCGCGGACGGTGTCAATCGACAGGCGCATATTGTCCAGACCGTTGAGGCTGTCGAAGATACGGAAAACGTCGATACCGTTCTTGGCTGCCAGCTTGATGAACTGCTTAACAACATTATCCGGATAGCTGGTGTAGCCTACGGCGTTGGCACCGCGCAGCAGCATCTGGAAGAGAATGTTCGGAGCAGCCTGACGGAACTGTGCCAGACGCTGCCAAGGGCTTTCGTCGAGGAAGCGATAGGCTACGTCAAAGGTAGCGCCGCCCCAGCATTCAAAGGAGAAGAGTCCGGGAAGCTTACCGGCGGTGTCGCGCATAACGCGCAGCATATCGGCAGTACGCAGACGGGTTGCGAAGAGGGACTGATGCGCATCACGGAAGGTGGTATCTGTGAGCAGAACCTCCTGCTGTGCCAGTACCCATTCAGCCAGACCTTCAGGTCCGCGGGTATCCAGAACGTGCTTAGCACCCAGCGCCAGAATGCCGTTGTAGGGTTTGGGCATATTCAGCGGTGCAAAGTCCGGCTTCGGCTGTACGCCGACGTTGGAATAACCGTTGACGGTAATGTCAGCGATGTAGTTCAGCAGCTTGTTGCCGCGGTCCAAGGTTTTCTGGAAGACAAACAGCTCCGGTGTATTATCAACAAAGTCGGTAGTATAATCGCCCTTGATGAAGTGCGGGTTCTGCAGTACGTTTTCCAAAAACTGGATATTGGTTTTGACGCCGCGGATACGGAATTCTTTTAAGCAGCGCAGCATCTTGGTAATTGCAATCTGGTGAGTGAGGCCCCAGGTGGTAGCCTTAACCAGCAGAGAATCGTAGTACGGAGTGATGACGGAGCCGGTGAAGGCGTTGCCGCCGTCCAGACGGATGCCGAAGCCGCCGCCGCTGCGGTAGGTAATCAGCTTGCCGGTATCGGGCATAAAGTTATTGGACGGGTCTTCGGTGGTAATACGGCATTGGATAGCATGGCCGATGGTTGTCAGCTCATCCTGCTGCGGCAGGGCGATTTCCGGGCCGTGCAGGTTGTAGCCCTCGGCAATCTTGATTTGTGTCTGTACAATGTCGATACCGGTAATCTGCTCGGTAACGGTGTGCTCAACCTGAATGCGGGGGTTAACCTCGATGAAGTAGAACTTGCCGTCGGGCGTAGCCAAAAATTCTACGGTGCCGGCGCTGATGTAGTCAACATTTTTCATCAGCTTGACAGCAGCCTCGCAGATGGCTTTGCGCTGTTCTATAGGCAGAGCGAAGGCCGGAGCAATTTCAACCAGCTTCTGGTGGCGGCGCTGTACGGAGCAGTCGCGCTCAAACAGATGCATTAAATTGCCGTGGGTATCGCCGATAATCTGTACTTCGATGTGTTTCGGATTTTGCAGATATTTTTCCAGATATATTTCATCATTGCCAAAGGCTTTTTTAGCTTCGCTTTTAGCCATATCGTAGGCAGTTACAGCCTCTTCGGCGCTGTGAACAACGCGCATACCGCGGCCGCCGCCGCCGTTGACTGCTTTAATGATGATAGGATAACCGCATTTTTCGCCAAAGGCAAGTACCTCGTCGAGGCTGTTTACTGTACCCTTGCTGCCGGGAATCATGGGGATGCCTGCCAGCTCGGCCTGTTTGCGGGCGTTGATTTTGTCGCCGAACATTACCAGGTGCTCCAGACGGGGGCCGATGAAAATCAGTCCTTCCTCAGCACAGCGGCGTGCTAAATTACTGTTTTCGGATAAAAAGCCATAACCGGGATGGATGGCATCTACGTCATGCTCCTTGGCTACGCGCAGAATGTCTTCAATATCAAGATAAGCGTCGGTCGGACTTTTGCCTTCGCCTACCATGTAGGCCTCGTCGGCTTTGTTGCGATGCAGGGACAGGGTGTCCTCCTTGGAATATATAGCAACAGTACGGATTCCTAATTCGTTGCAGGCGCGGAAAACGCGGATGGCGATTTCGCCGCGGTTAGCAACTAAAACTGTATTAATTTTAGGCATAAGTTTGACCTCCTTAGATAGTTACAAGCTAATTGTATAGAAAACGGCATGTAAATTCAAGGGATAGGACGCATGTATACAAGTATTCTTGCAGGGGACGGGGAGAGTGTGATTTTTTAACACTTTTTGTGTTGACTATACAATCAGCTTCACATTTTTTTCGTTTGTTTATTGCTATGAATAGGTATACAATAATACTTATAAAGCATAGCGAGGAGATGAAATGATGAACGATAACAATGATAAAAAACGGCCATTGACGTATTATTATATGCTGATGCTGGTTTTGATTCTGGTATTCAATTCCGTAATCATGCCAATGTTCTTCAACCCGAAAATGAAGGAGGTTTCCTATAATAATTTTCTTCAGATGGTGGATGAAGGCAAGGTATCTAAGGTAGAAATTACCGATAAGCGTCTGGCTGCGGTTGATAAGAACAACGAAAAGGAAATTTATGTTACCGGCAGGGTGGAGGACCCGGAGCTGGCCAACCGCCTGATGAAGAGTAAGGTAGAATTTACGCAGGTTGTGCCTAAGGAACAAAGTCCTCTGGTAACCTTTTTCACCAATTGGGTACTGCCGATTTTGATTTTCTTTGGCTTGGGACAGCTATTTATGTACTTCATGGGCAAGCGTATGGGCGGTAACGCTATGAGCTTCGGCAAGAGCAATGCCAAGGTCTATGTGGAAGCGCAGACTGGCAAAAGCTTTGCCGATGTAGCAGGTCAGGACGAGGCTAAGGAAGCACTGATGGAGCTGGTTGATTTTCTGCATAATCCCGGCAAGTACAAGGATATCGGTGCTAATATGCCGAAGGGTGCATTGCTGGTAGGCCCTCCTGGTACAGGTAAAACCTTGCTGGCGCGTGCGGTAGCAGGCGAAGCCAAGGTGCCGTTCTTCAGCATCAGCGGCAGTGAATTTGTAGAAATGTTCGTCGGCATGGGCGCTGCCCGTGTGCGCGATTTGTTCAAGCAGGCGCAGGAAAAGGCACCTTGCATAGTATTTATCGATGAAATCGATGCCATCGGCAAACGCCGTGATAACGGCCAGTTCGGCGGCAATGATGAACGCGAGCAGACTTTGAATCAGCTGCTGAGCGAAATGGACGGCTTTGACGGCAGCAAGGGTGTAGTAATCTTAGCGGCTACTAACCGTCCGGAATCCTTGGATAAGGCGCTTTTGCGTCCGGGACGCTTTGACCGCCGTATTCCGGTTGAGCTGCCTGACCTGCAGGGGCGTGAGGCTATTCTGAAGGTTCACGCACGCAGTGTGCGTATGGCAGACAATATCGATTACGGTACGTTGGCGCGGGCAACAGCCGGAGCCAGCGGTGCGGAGCTCGCCAACATTATCAACGAGGGTGCGTTGCGAGCTGTAAAAATGCATCGTAACGTGGTGGAGCAGGAAGATCTGGAGGAATCCATTGAAACCGTTATCGCCGGTTATCAGCGTAAGGGTGCGGTAATTTCTCCCGCAGAGAAAAAGGTTATTGCCTACCACGAAATTGGCCATGCACTTGTTGCTGCTATGCAGAAGCACAGTGCTCCGGTTCATAAGATTACTATTATTCCGCGTACCAACGGTGCCTTGGGCTACACCATGCAAATCAGCGAAAATGACAGCGTGCTGATGACCAAGGAAGAGCTGTTCAACAAGATTGTAACCATGACCGGTGGCCGCAGTGCCGAGGAGGTTGTTTTCGGCAGCATTACCAGCGGCGCTTCCAATGATATCGAGCAGGCAACTAAGCTGGCACGCAGCATGGTAACGCGTCTGGGTATGACGGAAGAATTTGATATGATGGCTACCGAGGTTGTGGCCAACCGTTATCTGGGCGGTGACGCTGCCCTGCAGTGCAGTGAAACTACAGCCGGCAAGATTGATGCCAAGGTTTTGGCGTTGATAAAGGAGGCTCACGCAAAGGCACGCACGATTTTGCAGGACAACAGAGATAAGCTGGATGTACTGGCACAGTACCTGCTGGAGAAGGAAACTATTACCGGCGAGCAGTTTATGGCTTTGCTGCAGCAGGAGCAGGCTAAAGAAAATGCAGAGGAGAAAACTCCGGAAGAATAACAATTACAAGCTTAAACGCAGTTACGTATTCCGTAAAACGGCAACGTGACTGCGTTGCTTTTTTGCACGCAGCGGTAATCGCGGAAAAAAATAAAAAAAATTAAAATTAGCTATTGCTAACTGTAAAAATATGTGCTACAATAATCGTGAAGTTAGTGATGGCTAACCAATGTATATCGTCCCTTCCTGATTTTGCATTGCAGCCTTGACCTTTGACCTTGACAATTTCCTTAAGTGCATTGGTTAGCTCCTCTACTTTTAAACAAGCTGCTATTTGCTTTTTAAGCAAATTCATATTTTCTCCTCCAAAAACAGACAGAACGCTGAAAATCCGTTAGGCAAGCGGGTTTCGGCGTTCTGTTTTGTTGTGTTGATACTGTTTTGATACAGTTTTATATATGTTTCTGTTGCGGCAGAGCATATTTCCCTAAGAGTAATTATATTATGCAATTAAGGCGTATTGCAGATTTTTTATTTGCACAAAAACGGCCTTAGCGTTATAATAATTTATTGCTGTTGTATGATTTTGTTTTATTTTGAGGTGGAATTTTATGAAAAACTGGAAGTTTATTCTGGCTATCCTCACGGCTAATGTTGTGCTGATGGCTGCAGGCTATACCATGCTTATTCCTTTTTTGCCGATGTATCTGATGAACGAACTGGGAGTGAGCGCAGACGATGTAAAAATGTGGAACGGCGCGATTTTTTCTATAACCTTTCTGATTGGCGGTATTATGGCACCTATCTGGGGTAAAATGGCTGATACGCGCGGCAAAAAGATGATGGCGGTGCGTGCGGGTGCAGGCCTGGCTCTGTCGTACTTTTTGGGCGGCATAGTAACTACGCCGGAGCAGATGTTCGGTGTGCGTGTGCTGCAGGGCTTTGCTGCCGGATTGTGGAGTGCGTGCCTGGCTATTGCTACCAGCCTGGTGCCGATGGAAAAGCTGGGCGTGAGCTTGGGCATTATGCAGGCAGGACTGACCTGCGGCAACGTCATTGGTCCGCTTGTAGGCGGTTCATTGGCAACGCTGTTTGGCATGCGTGCCTCATTCTTCGTTGCAGGTGGGTTACTGACGATTATTACGCTAGTATTTATGTTCTACATTCCCGAGCCGCCGAAGGCGGAGCCGAAAAAGCTTGCGGCCAAGCCGCAGGTACAGCTTTTACAGCAACCTGTAATTCGTGAAACGCTGATTTACATTGCTGTAGCTCAGATGGTTATCCTGCTGATTCAGCCGATTTTGAGCCTTTATGTCGCAGAGCTGAACCATGGTGAGGGCAACATTATGTTTCTTTCCGGCGTGGCCTTCTCGCTCGTAGGCATTGCCAGCGCTATTACTGCGCCGAGCT
>OHDV01000294.1_pt1 | contig 25283 bp, 25 predicted proteins | sample 1567041 | NCBI WGS metagenome assembly OHDV01 (sample SAMEA3879517, study PRJEB24766) | human gut metagenome | biome: human-associated habitat; feature: feces | place: USA | collected 1985/1987
GTTAAATGGTAATCCTTTAAATATTATATTGTATAGCTGCGATTACTAATGCTTAACTGCAGCTATAATAAGCTATGTAAAATTTTTAATTATCAAATCCTACTTATACACATATATTATATCGTCATAATTGAGGATTTACAACAACAAAATACTTGAAAAATTCAGATAAATGTACTATATTTAGTTATGTATCTGTAAGATTTATAAAAATTAATTGCTGCCGGACATACAAAAAGGTACAGACAGCGGCACTGTTCAAAAGAATTTACAATAAATTTTAAAATAGCTCTTGACGGTTACGGCTCAACTGTGATATAGTATACAGGCTTGGAAATAGGTCTTTTTTTTATGCCTTTTTTTAAGGGTACAAACAACAAAGAATTTAAACGGAGGTGGAAGTCGTGCGTACAAAGATTACATTAGCGTGCACAGAATGTCAGCGTCGTAATTACAACATGACAAAGGACAAAAAAACTCATCCGGACAGAATGGAAACCAAGAAGTATTGTAGATTCTGCAAAACACATACATTGCACAAAGAAACCAAATAATCAGCCGTTCTAGCATGGGAGGTCGAAATGGGAGATTCCGCAGAAAAACAGAAGCGCCCCAGTTTCTTCAAAGGCGCAAAAGCTGAATTTAAGAAAATTTCATGGCCGGACAGACAATCCACATTGAAGCAATCCGTAGCGGTTGTTGCAATTTCAGTTGTAGTTGGTGTGATTATTGCGGTGCTGGATTATTTTATTCAGTACGGCGTAAACTTCTTAACATCATTATAGAGCGAGGGTGATTGTATGGCAGAGGCAAAATGGTATGTAGTCCATACCTATTCAGGATATGAGAACAAGGTCAAAGCCAATATCGAGAAGACCATAGAGAACAACAAGAATCTGGCAGAACAGATTCTTGAAGTAAGAGTCCCTATGCAGGATGTGGTGGAACTGAAGGACGGAGCCCGCAAGACGGTATCCAAGAAGATGTTCCCCGGATACGTACTTCTTAATATGGAAATGAACGATGATACCTGGTATGTTGTTCGTAATACCCGTGGCGTGACCGGATTCGTAGGTCCCGGAAGTAAACCTGTACCTCTTACAGAAGCTGAGATGAAGCCTTTGGGCATTAAGACCGAAAATGTATCGATCGACTTTGGCGAGGGCGACAGCATTGCTGTTGTGGCCGGAGTATGGAAAGATACTGTCGGCGTGGTGCAGAAACTGGACTATGGCAAACAGACAGCTACGATCAATGTAGAACTGTTTGGAAGAGAGACCCCTGTGGAAATCAGCTTTGCAGAGGTCAGAAAGCTTTAAGAAAGCTTACAAAGATATTTTCTTCCGGAGATATCCGGAATAAAATATAAACTCTCGGATCCGCAAGGGCCTGAGAGAGGCAGCACAAAAGGAACGGCAACGTTCCAGTGGGAGCAGGAGGCAAGCAACAAGGCAGCCTGCGCCGAATTACCACATTATAGGAGGTGCCACAATGGCAAAGAAAGTAGAAGGATATATCAAGTTACAGATCCCTGCCGGCAAAGCAACACCGGCTCCCCCTGTTGGTCCTGCACTTGGACAGCACGGGGTGAACATCGTTGAATTTACAAAGCAGTTCAACGCAAGAACAGCAGACAAGGGAGATCTTATCATTCCCGTAGTTATTACTGTATATGCAGACAGAAGCTTTAGTTTCGTTACAAAGACTCCCCCTGCAGCAGTACTGTTAAAGAAAGCCTGCAACATCAAGTCCGGTTCCGGCGTTCCCAACAAGACCAAGGTAGCTACCATTTCCAAGGCTAAGCTTCAGGAGATCGCTGAGATGAAGATGCCGGATCTGAATGCAGCAAGCCTGGAAGCAGCTATGAGCATGATCGCTGGTACTGCACGCAGCATGGGTATTGTTGTTGAGGAGTAACTTATAAATATTTGGGAGGCAATCGACAATGAGATTGCCGCTGGAACCTAGGAGGTAAAATAATGAAACATGGTAAGAAATATACCGAAGCTGCCAAGCTGGTAGATCGCGCTACATTCTATGAGCCTAACGATGCTATCGCTCTGGTTAAGAAAACTGCAACTGCTAAATTCGATGAGACCATCGAGGTTCACATCAGAACCGGTTGTGACGGACGTCACGCTGAGCAGCAGATCCGTGGCGCAGTTGTACTGCCTAACGGAACCGGTAAGACTGTAAAAGTTCTGGTATTCGCAAAAGGCGATAAGATCAACGAGGCTGAAGCAGCAGGCGCTGATTATGTTGGCGGCGAAGAGCTGATCCCGAAGATCCAGAACGAAGGATGGCTGGACTTCGACGTTGTAGTAGCAACCCCTGATATGATGGGTGTTGTAGGTCGTCTGGGTAAGGTTCTCGGACCTAAGGGCTTAATGCCTAACCCTAAGGCTGGTACCGTAACCATGGATGTAACCAAGGCAGTTAACGATATCAAAGCCGGTAAGATCGAGTACAGACTTGACAAGACCAACATCGTGCATGTTCCCGTTGGTAAGGCTTCTTTCACTGAGGAAGCTCTGCAGGAGAACTTCAACGCACTTATGGACGCTATCGTAAAGGCTAAGCCCAGCGCATTAAAGGGTCAGTATCTGAGAAGCATCACTCTGACCAGCACCATGGGCCCCGGCGTTAAGGTTAGCGTAGCAAAGTTCTAATCTGATCTCTAATCTAATTAGATAACGAATGCTAAAGAGCCGCTTCACTGCTTACAGTGAGGCGGTTTTTGCAAAAAAAACATTTTGCAAAAAATACTAAATAATCCTTGACAAGCACAGTCTCCTATGCTATTCTATCTGAGGTTGTAAAACCATGCCGAAGACAGCAGGTGCAAGGGAGACCGAGCGTAAGTCCTGCCGAGGAGATAAGTATGATGATATCATCTCTCTGTGTCTTCACAGAGAGTTTTTTTTACTTTATAGGATTTTATCCTATAAAGCAAAACGCTCCGCGAGGATCGCACTGCGGCGAAGTGGAATATATCGCTAAAGCGATTCGCCGCAGGCGTAGAATCCTGCGAGCAGGATTCTATTTATATTCTTCTTATCGGCACAAAATCTATAAGGAGGTAAAGAAATGGCAAAAGTTGAATTAAAACAGCCTGTAGTAGAAGAGATTTCTGCTGGTATCAAAGATGCCCAGTCTGTAGTTCTGGTAGACTACCGTGGACTTACTGTTGAGCAGGATACCCAGTTACGTAAGAGCTTACGTGAGGCAGGAGTTAGCTACAAGGTTTACAAGAACACCATGATGAACTTCGCGTTCAAGGGTACACAGTTCGAAGGTCTGTCCGAGTATCTGGAAGGACCCAGCGCAATGGCTTACTCTACCGAGGATGCAACCGCTCCTGCAAGAGTACTGGCTCAGTTCGCTAAGACTGCTGATAAGCTTGAGATCAAGGCCGGTGTGGTAGAAGGTACTGTTTATGATGCTAAGGGTATGGCTGCAATCGCTAACATCCCTTCCAGAGACGTACTCATCTCCAAACTGCTTGGCAGCTTACAGAGTCCTATCACCAATTTTGCACGTGTTATGAATCAGCTGGCTGAAAAAGGCGGCGCAGCAGCTTGCGAAGCAGCACCCGCAGAAGAAGCACCCGCAGCTGAATAATAATTGCAGCTAATTGACAATCAATCAAAATATTTCAAATGGAGGAAATTAAAATGGCTAAATTAACAGCACAGGAATTAATCGATGCTATCAAAGAGTTATCTGTATTAGAGTTAAATGATCTCGTAAAGGCTTGCGAGGAGGAGTTCGGCGTATCTGCAGCAGCTGGCGTTGTTGTAGCAGCAGCTGGCCCTGCTGAAGCAGCAGAAGAGAAGACTGAGTTCGACGTAGAGCTGACCGAGGTTGGCGCTGAGAAGGTTAAGGTTATCAAGGTTGTTCGTGAAGTAACCGGTCTGGGCCTGAAGGAAGCTAAGGACGTAGTTGACGGAGCTCCTAAGGTTGTTAAGGAAGGCGCTTCTAAGGAAGAGGCTGAGGACATCAAGAAGAAGCTTGAGGAAGTTGGCGCAAAGGTTACTCTGAAGTAATTTTTAACCAGTATATGACGGACCATGTGCCGGCACCTGCCGGTGCATGGTTCTTTCTTATTTATTATTTTCTAAATTATTCATTTTTTCAAAAATATTCAAAAAAATTCCTTGACGCTATTTTATCATTGTGCTATTATGGATAGTGCACTATTGTGCGGTGCTATGCTTATTTGTCATGCATAAAATTTGACGTTTATATATACTGCATTGTTGCCGACGCAAAATAGGCTTTAAATCTGAAAGAACGGGGTGAAATGTCAATGGAAAAGAACAGAATACGTCCGATTGCCGGTACCAAGGTTATGCGTATGAGTTATTCAAGACAAAAAGAGGTTTTAGAGATGCCCAACCTGATCGAGGTCCAGAAGGACTCTTATCAGTGGTTTTTAGACGAAGGCTTGAAGGAAGTCTTTGACGACATCTCTCCGATCGCTGACTACAGCGGTGCCTTAAGTCTGGAATTTGTGGATTTTGAACTCTGCAAAGACGACGTGAAGTATTCTATCGAAGAGTGTAAAGAGAGAGATGCTACATTTGCAGCACCTCTTAAGGTTAAGGTTCGCCTTTATAACAAGGAGAAGGAAGAGATCAGTGAGCATGAGATTTTCATGGGCGATCTTCCGCTGATGACTGAGACCGGTACTTTTGTGATCAACGGCGCGGAACGTGTTATCGTCAGCCAGTTGGTTCGTTCTCCCGGCATCTACTACGGAATCGGACATGATAAGATCGGTAAGAAGCTGTTCACCTGTACCGTGATCCCGAACCGTGGAGCATGGCTGGAGTACGAGACGGATTCCAACGATGTCTTCTATGTACGCGTGGACAGAACCCGTAAGGTTCCCATCACTGTATTGATCCGTGCACTGGGCATCGGTACCAATGACGAGATCCGCGAACTCTTCGGTGACGAACCTAAGATCGAGGCAAGCTTTACCAAGGACACTGCTGAGAATTATCAGGAGGGTCTGTTAGAGTTATATAAAAAGATCCGTCCCGGTGAGCCTTTAAGTGTTGAAAGTGCAGAAAGCCTGATCAACGCTATGTTCTTCGACCCCAGAAGATATGATTTAGCCAAAGTCGGCAGATATAAATTTAATAAGAAGTTAGCTCTGAAGAATCGTATCCGTCATCAGATCCTGGCTGCAGATGTGGTAGATCCTTCCACCGGTGAAGTGATCGCATCCGCAGGAGACAAGGTGACCGCAGAGCTGGCAGATACCATTCAGAACAGCGCCGTTCCTTTCGTATATATTCAGACAGAGGAGAAGAACGTAAAGGTACTGTCGAACCTGATGGTAGATCTGACTCATTATGTAGATTGCAATCCCAGAGATTTCGGTATTCATGAGCTGGTATATTATCCGGTTCTGGCACAGATCCTGGAAGAGTTCGGCGATGATCCCGAGAAGCTGGCAGAAGCGATCAAGAAGAATGTACATGAACTGGTACCCAAGCATATTACCAAGGAAGATATTCTGGCTTCCATTAACTATAACATGCATCTGGAGTATGGTCTGGGCAATGATGACGATATCGATCATCTGGGCAACAGACGTATCCGTGCGGTAGGTGAACTGCTGCAGAACCAGTATCGTATCGGTCTGTCCAGAATGGAGAGAGTGGTACGCGAGCGTATGACCACACACGATGCTGAGGAGATCTCTCCCCAGTCTCTGATCAATATCAAACCCGTAACCGCAGCAGTGAAGGAATTCTTCGGATCTTCCCAGCTGTCTCAGTTTATGGATCAGAATAACCCTTTGGGTGAGCTGACCCACAAGAGACGTCTGTCTGCACTGGGCCCCGGCGGTCTGTCCAGAGATCGTGCCGGATTCGAAGTTCGAGATGTACATTATTCCCATTACGGAAGAATGTGCCCTATCGAGACTCCCGAAGGTCCTAACATCGGTCTGATCAACTCTCTTGCAAGTTATGCAAGAATTAATGAATATGGTTTCGTAGAGGCTCCTTATCGTAAGATCGACAAGTCCGATCCTAAGAACCCCCGCGTTACCGACGAAGTAGTCTACATGACTGCGGACGAAGAAGATAATTATCATGTAGCACAGGCGAACGAAGCACTGGATGCAGAAGGACATTTTGTGAGAAAATCCGTCTCCGGACGTTATCTGGATGAGACACAGGAATATCCCAGGGAAATGTTTGATTACATGGATGTATCCCCGAGAATGGTATTCTCTGTGGCTACTGCACTGATTCCTTTCCTGCAGAACGACGATGCGAACCGTGCACTGATGGGATCCAACATGCAGCGTCAGGCCGTGCCTCTTCTGAGCACCGAAGCACCTGTAGTAGGTACCGGTATGGAAGAAAAGGCAGCAGTAGACTCCGGTGTCTGCGTGGTAGCCAAGAAAGCGGGAACCATCAGTTATGTATCTTCCAAGACTATCCGCATTGATTATGATGACGGTGAGAAGGAAGAGATCCATCTGACCAAATTCTCCCGTAGTAACCAGTCCAACTGCTACAATCAGAAGCCTATCGTATTCAAGGGCGATCATGTGGCACAGGGACAGGTCATTGCAGACGGACCTTCCACTTCCGAAGGTGAGCTGGCACTGGGTAAGAACCCTCTGATCGGTTTCATGACCTGGGAAGGTTACAACTACGAGGATGCAGTTCTGTTAAGTGAGAGACTGGTACGTGATGATGTGTATACTTCCGTTCATATTGAGGAGTATGAGGCAGAAGCACGTGACACCAAGCTGGGACCGGAAGAGATCACCCGTGATGTACCCGGTGTCGGTGATGATGCACTGAAGGATCTGGATGACAGAGGTATCATTCGTATCGGTGCAGAGGTTCGTGCCGGTGATATCCTGGTGGGTAAAGTTACTCCTAAGGGAGAGACCGAACTGACTGCGGAAGAGAGATTGCTGCGTGCCATCTTCGGTGAGAAGGCAAGAGAAGTAAGAGATACCTCCTTAAAGGTACCTCATGGTGAATATGGTATTGTAGTGGATGCCAAGGTATTTACCCGTGAGAACAGCGATGAGCTGGCACCCGGAGTAAACCAGGCAGTCCGCATTTACATTGCACAGAAGAGAAAAATCTCTGTTGGTGATAAAATGGCAGGTCGTCATGGTAACAAGGGTGTCGTTTCCCGCGTGCTTCCTGTAGAAGATATGCCTTATCTGCCCAACGGACGTCCTCTGGACATCGTGCTGAATCCTCTGGGCGTGCCTTCCCGTATGAATATCGGACAGGTCCTGGAGATCCACCTTTCCCTGGCTGCCAAGGCACTGGGCTTCAATGTGGCAACCCCTGTCTTCGATGGCGCAAACGAGAAAGATATTATGGATACGTTGGATCTTGCCAACGATTATGTAAATCTTCCTTTCGACGATGCAGAGAGTGCAGAGTGGAAGGAAAAGGGTCAGGAGACTACTGCAGACGGTAAGCCCTGGTCCGGAGAGACCTTTACCAGCAAGCATGGTGAGGAGCTTCTCCCTGAAGTTATGCAGTATCTGTCCGAGAACAGAGACCACAGAGGTGTATGGAAGGGAGTTCCCATTTCCAGAGACGGTAAGGTACGTCTGCGTGACGGTAGAACCGGTGAATACTTCGATGGTCCCGTAACCATTGGACACATGCATTACCTGAAACTGCATCATCTGGTAGACGATAAGATCCACGCACGTTCTACCGGACCGTACTCCCTGGTAACACAGCAGCCTCTGGGTGGTAAAGCTCAGTTCGGTGGCCAGCGTTTCGGAGAGATGGAAGTATGGGCTCTGGAGGCGTATGGTGCATCCTACACCCTGCAGGAGATCCTGACAGTGAAGTCCGATGATGTGGTTGGTCGTGTTAAGACTTACGAAGCAATCATTAAGGGAGACAATATCCCTGAGCCCGGTATTCCCGAGTCCTTCAAGGTTCTGCTGAAAGAGCTGCAGGCACTGGGTCTGGATGTCAGAGTGCTGCGTGAGGATCAGACCGAGGTCGAGATCATGGAGACCGTCGATTACGGTGATACCGATTACCGTTATGAGATGGAGGGTGATCGTAAGTATGATGACGATTACGACAAGGGTTCCCTTGGCGAGATGGGCTATCAGTCACAGGAGTTTGACGACAACGGCGAACTGGTGAATTCCGAAGACGACTATGTGGAAGACGATTACACAGATGATAGCTTTGACGGCAGTGATGATGAATTTTAATGCTTTGTATAGAAGGGAGTGCCATTAATGTCAGAAACAAAAAATGAAACAACCTATCAGCCTATGACATTTGATGCCATCAAGATCGGATTAGCTTCCCCGGAGAAAATCCGGGAGTGGTCCCATGGCGAGGTATTAAAGCCGGAGACAATTAACTATAGAACACTGAAACCCGAGAGAGACGGTCTGTTCTGTGAGAGAATCTTCGGACCCAGCAAAGACTGGGAATGTCATTGTGGTAAATATAAGAAGATCAGATATAAGGGCGTTGTCTGCGACAGATGTGGTGTAGAAGTTACCAAAGCCAGCGTACGTAGAGAGCGTATGGGACATATCGAGCTTGCTGCTCCGGTATCCCATATCTGGTACTTCAAAGGTATCCCCAGCCGTATGGGTCTGATCCTGGATCTGTCTCCCAGAATCCTGGAAAAGGTTCTGTACTTCGCTTCCTATATTGTTCTGGATCCGGGAACCACCAACCTTGAGTACAAGGCAGTGTTGTCTGAGAAGGAATATCAGGATGCAAGAGAGACCTGGGGCAACAAGTTCCGTGTAGGCATGGGTGCGGAAGCTATCAAAGAGTTGCTGCAGGCCATTGACCTGGAGAAGGATGCAGCAGAACTGAAGACCGGACTGAAGGAATCCTCCGGTCAGAAGCGTGCCCGCATCATTAAGAGACTGGAAGTTGTGGAAGCTTTCCGTGAGTCCGGAAATAAGCCCGAATGGATGATCATGGATGTCATTCCTGTTATCCCTCCCGATCTTCGTCCTATGGTACAGCTGGATGGTGGACGTTTTGCAACCTCCGACCTGAATGATCTGTACAGAAGGATCATCAACCGTAATAACCGTCTGAAGAGACTGTTAGAGCTTGGTGCTCCCGATATTATCGTACGTAACGAGAAGAGAATGCTGCAGGAAGCAGTAGATGCTCTGATCGATAACGGCAGACGCGGACGTCCCGTTACCGGCCCCGGTAACAGAGCACTGAAGTCTCTGTCCGATATGTTAAAGGGTAAGACCGGTCGTTTCCGTCAGAACCTGTTAGGTAAGCGTGTAGACTATTCCGGACGTTCCGTTATCGTCGTAGGACCGGAACTGAAAATTTATCAGTGTGGTCTGCCCAAGGAAATGGCAATTGAACTGTTCAAGCCTTTTGTAATGAAAGAGCTGGTAGCCAAGGGAATCAGCCAGAATATCAAAAATGCCAAGAAGCTGGTAGAGAGACTGGATACGCAGGTATGGGATGTGCTGGAAGAGGTGATCAAGGAACATCCTGTTATGCTGAACCGTGCACCGACACTGCACAGACTTGGTATTCAGGCATTTGAGCCGATCCTGGTAGAAGGTAAGGCAATCAAACTGCATCCCCTGGTATGTACCGCATTCAACGCGGATTTCGACGGAGACCAGATGGCTGTACATCTTCCTCTGTCCCAGGAGGCACAGGCAGAGTGTCGTTTCCTGCTGTTGTCTCCCAATAACTTACTGAAGCCTTCCGATGGTGGTCCTGTAGCCGTTCCTTCCCAGGATATGGTACTCGGTATCTACTATCTGACCCAGGAGAGACCCGGTTCTATTGGTGAAGGTAAGTATTTCAAGAGCGTAAACGAAGCAATTCTGGCATATGAGAACCAGGCGCTGACACTGCATTCCCGCATTCATGTCCGCATGAGCAAGGTAAATGCAGCAGGTGAGACGATCACCGGAACGGTAGAGTCTACACTGGGACGTTTCATCTTCAATGAGATTCTGCCTCAGGATCTGGGATTTGTAGACAGAAGTGATCCCGAGAACTTCCTGAAGCTGGAAGTAGACTTCCATGTAGGAAAGAAGCAGCTGAAGCAGATCCTGGAGAAGGTCATCAATACTCACGGAGCATCCAAGACCGCAGAAGTACTGGATGACGTTAAGGCAATCGGTTATAAGTACTCTACCAGAGCCGCTATGACCGTATCCATTTCCGATATGACTGTGCCCGAGAAGAAGGGCGAGATGCTGGCAGCCGCACAGGCAACCGTAGACAAGATCGCAAGCAACTTCAGACGTGGTCTGATCACTGAGGAAGAGCGTTATCGTGCAGTCGTAGAGACCTGGAACGAGACCGATAAAGAGCTGACCGATGTACTGCTGTCCGGTCTGGATAAATACAATAACATCTTCATGATGGCAGACTCCGGTGCGCGTGGTTCCAGTCAGCAGATCAAACAGCTGGCAGGTATGCGTGGACTGATGGCGGATACCACAGGTAGAACCATCGAGCTGCCCATCAAATCAAACTTCCGTGAAGGTCTGGATGTACTGGAATACTTCATGTCCGCGCATGGTGCACGTAAAGGTATGTCCGATACCGCGCTACGTACCGCAGACTCCGGTTATCTGACCAGACGAATGGTTGATGTATCTCAGGAGCTTTCTATCCGTGAAGTAGACTGCTGCGAGGGTCAGGCAGAGATCCCCGGTATGGTAGTCAAGGCATTCATGGATGGTAAAGAGACCATTGAAGGCCTGAAAGACAGAATCACAGGCAGATATTCCTGTGAGGATATTTATGATAAAGACGGTAACATGATCGTTAAACACAACCACATGATCACCCCCAGCCGTGCAGCTAAGATCCTCAGCGTAGGTGTAAATGCACAGGGTGAGCCTATTGAGGAAGTGAAGATCCGTACGATCCTGACCTGCCGTTCTCACGTTGGTATCTGTGCAAAATGTTACGGTGCCAACATGGCAACCGGTGAAGCTGTACAGGTAGGTGAAGCAGTCGGTATTATCGCTGCACAGTCTATCGGTGAGCCCGGTACCCAGCTGACCATGAGAACCTTCCATAGTGGTGGTGTCGCAGGTGACGATATCACACAGGGTCTTCCCCGTGTCGAGGAGCTGTTCGAGGCCAGAAAGCCGAAGGGACTTGCGATCATCGCTGAGTTCGGCGGTAAGGCGGAGATCCGTGATACCAAGAAGAAACGTGAAGTAGTAATTACCAATGAGGAGACCGGAGAATCCAAGGCATACCTGATTCCTTACGGTTCCCGTATCAAGGTAATGGATGGCCAGGTATTAGAGGCCGGTGATGAACTGACCGAAGGTAGTGTAAACCCTCACGATCTGCTGAAGATCAAGGGAATCCGTGCCGTACAGGATTACATGCTGCGTGAAGTACAGCGTGTATACCGTTTACAGGGTGTAGATATCGCCGATAAGCATATCGAAGTCCTGGTACGTCAGATGCTGAAGAAAGTCCGTATCGAGAATAACGGAGACACCGAATTCCTGCCCGGTACTCTGGTAGATGTTCTGGATTTCGAAGAAATGAATGAGAAGCTGACCGCAGAAGGTAAAGAGCCTGCAGAAGGCAAGCGTATCATCCTTGGTATTACCAAGGCAGCACTGGCTACCGAATCCTTCCTGTCCGCAGCATCCTTCCAGGAGACCACTAAGGTACTGACAGAGGCTGCTATCAAGGGTAAGGTTGATAATCTGATCGGTCTGAAGGAGAACGTTATCATTGGTAAACTGATCCCTGTAGGAACCGGTATGAAGAGATATCGTAATACCAGACTGAGCACCGATGATGTGGAAACCATTGATTTCAGTGGCGACATGTATGGTGATGATGCAGAACTGAATCTGAGTGACGGAACAGATCCGGAAGCTGAGAATACAGATGTTAACACCGATGCAGAGACTGTGGAAGTGGGAACAGATGCTGATAACCAGTAAAAAAAGAAAAGATCTTATAAAAAAGCTCTCCGGGGATTCCCCAGGGAGCTTTTTTTAGCTGGAAATTACTGTAAGTCCTCTGTATTCAGTACCTGCCAGGCGGTGATCTGGTAAAAGGTGTCATCCGCAGACAGAGGGTATAAGATCTCAATGGTAACCTGTAAGGATTGCAGATCGGAAATAGGTATCACATATGACTTTCCGTGTCCTACGGAGCCGTAATACGCATCCTCGCTGTCGGAGGCTTCGTAGACGCGACGCAGCGTATTGTCCATACCGGCCAGAGACTGCTCTGCCTGATTGCAGGCATCATAGTAGGCAGTAGTACGTTCCAAAACGCGGGTGCTGAGCCTGCTGTCAGCATTAGCACTGACAATAGACAGTACGGCAAAGGATACCAGACAGAGGATCACGAATACCAGCAGGATCGAAGCGGAGCCAATATTCATACCAAATTGTTTTTTCTTTGAAGAATTACTCATGGTCCCCCCTCCTCTCTGCGGTGTGATGCATGACAGAAATTGTATAAATAGGCATCTCCGGTGCAGACAAGTCATACACGGTGATCTGGGCTTCCATGATACCGGTACCTTCCGCCGGAGTATGTACCAGCTCGGCCTGATAGCTGCCGCCATTTTCTGCGGAACAGAGGTTCCAGCAGCTGTCAAAAGTAAGTCGGAGTGTATCGTCGCTGATCTGTTCCGAAGGAGAGAACAAATCCTGCATGGCATTTATGTCGCCCTCCAGCGCGAGGTACGATTCCGCCAGATTCTGTGCCTGGATGACAGCATGGTTCTGATTTACTGTCTGTGTGCTCAGCAGATGGGACTTGGCAAACAGCTGGATACATACGGCGCTGGCCAGGGAGAAAAACAGGATCGCTATGATCATTTCCATTAAAAATAAACTGGATCTGGAATGTTTCATAATAAGTTCGGAATCCTTTCTGCCCGGTGTTTATTCCGTGGCATTACAGTGAATATGGATATAAAAGGTGTGGAACTCTCCGGAAGCCGTTTGCAGGGATGCACGGATCAGATCATTAGAGACATAGGAAAATGTCAGGTCCTTAAGCTCCATGATATCCGTACCGGCAGGCAGAACCTGTCCGCCGAGAGAAGTCCCTTCCCGCATAAAGAGCTCTTTTAAATGTCCGTCGTAGAAATAGAGGTAGGTACAGTAGGTCTCATCCTCGATCCGGGAAAGCATGCAGAGAGCCGGGGTATCTTCCAGCGTGGCCAGAGAGATACTGTCCGTGGTATCATTCTGCCGGACTTTTTCCAGGATATAGGACACGGCTGTCCTGCTTTCGTAATTGACACCCATATCTTCCACGGTGTGCTGGTATACATCCGCTCCGATGGTAACGAGTGCCAGCGCGGAGACGGCGAATACACCGAACAATGCCAGAACGAACAAGATATCCACAATAAAATGTTTTTCCTGATTTTTATTGTTCATAATGTCAGAAAACTCCTTTAGTGAGCACCGGTTCTGCGGAGTACGGTGACTTCCGGAAGAAGGTTGCTGCCATAGTATTCATAGCCGACGAAGAAACAGTTCTTATCATACAACAGACCGTAGTGCTGCTCCAGATATTCCAGAGAAGGAGGATAACAGCCTTCTACGGCATAGCATTGAGAAATGCTGCGTCCCAGGGCAGTTTCCAGACTTTCCTGCTGCTTGGTCAAAGTAGATTCACTAACGGATCCAATTCCCTGTAAAAACAGAACAAACAATACCAGAAATGCCAAAATCGGAAGCAGATAGACCAGTTTGCGTCCGAAGGACATACTTTTTTGCTCAAAACGATTCATGATATCACTCCTATCCGATGCTGGTCATAATACCCATAAGAGGCAGGATGACCGATAACAGGATCAGACCGACGATCACTGACAGAATGATGACAAGGGTCGGTTCCAGAACGGCGATGATGGACTGTAATCTGCGGTTGGTATTTTCCTCATAGCGGTCTGCGATTTTTCGAAGGACCATATCTACGTTACCACTGCGGAAACCTACGGATACCATCTGAGAATACAGGTGATTGAAAATACCTGCACCGGTCAATGCTTCCGCAAAATTGGCACCGGCATGAATGGCTTCTTTGCAGTTTAAAATCTTCTGTTTCATTTTCTCATTGCCTACCAGTGCAGCCACCATGTCCAGACTGGAATAGGTATCCATACCACTGCTCAGAGTCAGGGCCATACCGCTTGCAAAACGCTCGCAGGCCACACTCTCATAAAAACGCCTTGTCAGAGGAAACCAGTTCAGAAAACGCGCGGTAGTATGCTTGCCACCCTGGGTTCTGGTGGCGAAAAGATACAGAAGCAGTATCACACACAGAATACTTACGAAGATAAAGGAATAACGGTTCAGATGATTGCCGAGACGTAAGAGGGACGCGGCAAACCCCGTCATCTCACTGCCAAGCTCCACATAGACCTGTTCGAAGATCGGCATAACACGGCTGACCAGCACTACGATGACAGCAGCCATCATGGCGATCATAATAAAGGGGTAAGTTACGGCATCCCGGATACTGCTGGCGATGGCATCTTCTTTTTCGTAATAATCTGCCAGAGAATTCATGCAGACATCCAGATTACCGGATTCCTCGCCCAGAGCGATCATATGCAGACAGTAATCGGGAAATACTCCCGTGGCTTCCAGAGCCTTGTGAAAACTTTCTCCCTGCCGGCATACGGTAAGGATCTGGTCGAAGATCGCCTTCCCCTCAGGCGACTGTGCATCACTTTGCAGGATGGCCATGCCCTCCACCGGAGGAATGCCTGCCTGAAACAGCATGGCAGACTGATTGCAGAAAGAAGCGATCTCTTCATTAGAAAGTAATTTTTGTTCTGTGGTCTTCATGTCGTTTTGTTCCCTTTCACTAATACATTTTCTGAAGGATATAATTGTTACCGTCACCGATGAACTTTTTCAGCGTCTTGTTATCCGTGTTGGCACCGAAGGTAGGATCCACCAGGGTCCAGACATTGCCGTCGAATTCGATGATGCCGTTCAGCCAACCGGTGTCGGCGGTGTAGACGCTGATCCAGGCGTGATAGGCATCCTGCGCGTATCCGACCTCCAGTCTGGTAGGGATCCGCTGGCTTCTGAGCATGCTCGCCATAACGGCGGCATAGTCCAGACAAATACCGGTGCCGGAATCCAAAATGGCATCTACGTCGGAAGTATAGCCGGTGGGGGGATCGGAAGCCTTATCGTAGTCGTAGGTAATATTTCCGGTGATATAATCATAGATCCGGGTGATCACCTCCAGATCGGAGGATGCACCTTCCGCCAGTTCCTGCCCCTTGGCAACGACTTTGCTGTCTGCCGTAAAATTCACGTACTGATTAGGATAGAGAAAAGGACTGAATTCATCCGGGATCTGTACGTCCAGATCCGCATACAGGCAGGTGGCATAGTTCGTACCGGAAATATTTTCGTAGATCGTCACATCATAATATCCGTCGCCCGAGGAGAGAGGAAACGTCTCGTAGCCGCCTCCGTGCAGATCATAGGTATAGACAACGGTGTCGGGACCGGTGATGCGCAGTTTGACTTTGGGACAGGTGCCGGTATAATTGGCACAGACATAGCCATCGGACATATGAGAATAATCGATGACAGCTACATCATTGGACACCACCGCGGTGCCGTCGGCCTGTGGTACGAGGCAGACAGGAGTGGCATCCCGCAGAGGTCCCACAGGGGAAGTGTTTTCCGTGTCCGGGGAAGCAGTCTCCGGGGAAGAGGTGTCGGTATCCGCAGAAGCGGGATCTGCGGAGGACTGGTCGTCGTAAGTGCCTGTCACAGAAGCATCCACAGGCAGAGAGTCAGAAGCGGAACCGCAGGCGCACAGACCCATGGCCATACAATATGTAATTAATAAAATGCGCAGCCGCGCAGATGATCTTGGTATCCGCATAGAAATCATTACATCCTGTTGTTATTGTGCCAGGCCCGTTACATTATCGGGAGTAAAGAGCAGGTGGAGGGTCTCACCGTTTTTTACGGGAACATAAATATTGGCTTCCTCAGAAAGAAAAGGGAAATTGATCACACCCTTGGAGGTGTCTACGGAGAGCGGTTCGATGATCTCGCCGGACAGCGTCTCCATAAAAGCCTCGTCATAGAGAATGTTATCTCCGGTAAATTTAAGGCTTAAAACATTATTCTCCACATAATCCAGAGTAAGCTCCGCGGGAGCGGGGGCAAACATTTTCTCGTTAAATTCGGAGAGCGGAACGATGACTAAGGGCGACAGAAACGTCAGCACGAAGATCACCGCTGTGGCAACGATCAGACGATTATAGGAAGCGGCATTTACTTTTTTACGAAGTACCAGCTTGTCAAAAGGAATGGTATTGACCGGTTGGTTACAGGTGGACAGGATATTCTGCAGAGCATTATTGGCAGTCGTCATGTCCAGTTCATATCGGTTCTTTTTATGAAAAAACATAATCTGTTATCCTTTCATTCTTTCTTTCAAATGATCCTGTCCGGAGGCAATATAGCGTTTGACGCTGCTGCGGCTGATCTCCATGGCTGCAGCGATCTCTTCGAGCTTCATGTCGTTATAGTAGCGCATGATCAGGACCTGCTTCTCATTGAAAGGAAGCTGCTCTAAGGCGTCCGCCAGCCGGGAATATTCATCCTTCTGCTGGTAGTGCAGTTCCGGATTGGTGTCCAGATGGGGGTCCTGGACGATATCCAGAATCTCCTGGCTCAAGACCTGGCAGTCGTTCTGTGGTCGGTTCTTCTGAGTCATGTCATAGCAGACGTGGAAGCAGATGCGGTTCAGCCAGGCGATAAAAACCGTGGGATCATTCAGTTTTCCAATGTTTTTCAGAGCCAGTATGTAGACCTCCTGCATAGCGTCCTGAGCGAGAAAGTCATCTCTCAGATAATGTCTGGTGTAGTTGTATACTTTATTATAGGTAAGAGCATACAATTCCGCGAAGGCATCCGAGTCGCTGTGCTGGGCACGGATCACAAGACCGGCAATGTAAGGAATGTTCATGTCTTTCATGCGTTCGTCTCACTGCTTGGTTAACGGGTTCCTTAAGCGTGGAGCTTATTGTATGTCTCTGTAAGCAGAGTGGAGAAATACTCTGCATGTGCTTCTTCATTTAAAATATATGCGTACTTGATCTGAATGGGCGCATTGCTGTGCTCTTCGTTATATTCTTTTAACTGCTGCGCCAGACTTTCGATAAAATAGTCCATGGTATCATGGGAACCGTGATTGACGATCATTAAGAATTCGTTACCGCCGTTACGTCCCACAACACCGAAGGCATCACCGACACTCTCTAAGATACCGGAGAAATCCTTCAACATCTGGTCGCCCACGACATGTCCCATGGTCTGATTGATCTCCTTTAAGTTGGTGATGGTAACCATATAGCAGGCTACATGCTCCAGAGATTCCGGGGAGTCGTAGGTCTCAAAGACCACATCCAGTCCGTGTCTGTTGGGAATGCCGGTCAGATGATCCAGGAAAGCTGCACGGTTCAGCGCGTGGCTTTCTTCGGCAAAGGTGCGCAATTTATAAAAATCGTATAACAGCCATATCAGATTAAATAAAGCAAGGATCCAGGAAAGTGTGCATAGAATAAACAGGGTCCGGTCTTCGAAAAGCTTCGTGCCCAACGCCGGGTTCAGGGTCAGCACCAGAACATACGTAGCTTCCAATAGAAGCAGAAGGACTAACTGCACGGTTTTGGTGTTACGGAAGGTTTTTACGAATTTCTTTTTCTGTATCATAGGGTCGCTCCTTTAAAAGCCTGTGTCATGATTTTCTTTGGATGTATTATAGCATATTGTCTGTCAGAAAAAAAGATAACGATGCCGGCGTTCACTAATTTGATTTTAAAAACTTAGATTTTTTGAAACTTTTTTTAAAATTAAATAAAAAAATTTGACCCTTTTTTTTGAGATGAACCGTCTTAATAATTAGAAAGACACAAAAGGAGCGGTTTTACCGGCAACTCCGGAAGAAAGGAGCAGAAGGGGACGATGGAAGAACGAAGGAGGATCGACCGTGTTGGCTATCAGGCTAAGAGCGTTATCGTAGTATGTGATTCGGGAGAGAGCATTTTTGTCGAAACATGCAATGTCAGCCCACTGGGCATAGCTTTTACGATGCCGGCCGGATCTCCTGACCTTAAGGGGAAAGACATCATAATCGTAGCGGATACGATGATCATGTATGCAGATGTCACCAGACAGGAGGAGCAAGAAGACGGAGATTTTAAAGTAGCTATTTCGGCAAAGAAGTTCACGCCGGAGGTACTGCAGTATTTATTTGAACATATTGTTGAAAAATAGAATGGAGAGGAAAAATCATATGAGAAAAAACAGTAAGAACGAAAAAGTGATTCGTGCTATGGCGATCGGCATTTCCGCAATGTTGATGGCATCTTCCCCGCTGACTGCACTGGCAGCAGAGGGAGAGGGCACCACGCCTGAAGGCAATGAGGATAAGAACATTACCGTGACACCGGAAGCCGGTATTGCTGACCAGGCACAGGCAGCTGCAAAAGAGGCTGACAAGGCAGTAGAAACGGCAGAAAAGAGTGCTACTGATGTGAAGTCGGAAGTGGCTGACCAGGTAGTGGCAGGGGAAGCTAAGGATACGCAGGGCAAGGATCTGTCTCAGGCTGTTCTGGATGCCAATGTCAAAGTAGAGGATAAGACCGTGGAGGGCGGTTCTTCTCTGAAGGACGCAGAGTCTGCTGTGGAGAGTGCAGATACCAAACTTGGCGTTGCAGAAGCAAATGATAAGCTTTCCGACGCAGAACTGAATAAGGCAACTGATGCAGCGGCAAATGCAGGACAGACTGCGGCAGAAGCAAAGGATGCCATGCAGGCTGCCCAGAATAAGGTAAATGGACAGATCGAGAATATCAAGGATGCTGCTTCTATCACCGATGCCAATGCGGCATATGAAGAAGTAAAGACTACCGTAGATCAGGCACAGGCTGATTTCGATGCAAAGCTTGGGGAGTACAATACCGCCAAGACAGCTTATGAAGAGGCAGCACAGAAGGTGGCAGCTTATGAAAAGGCTTATGAGGAGGCTGTAAACAGTGCAGATGCTAACGCTGCGGCAGCAGCAGCTGAACTGGAAGCAGCGAAGACAAATGCAGAAGCACTGGCAAAGGCTCTGGAGGCTGCAAAGGGTGCAGTGGATACCTCTGCGGCAGGTGCTCTGGATATTGCAGATAAGGAAGCCCTGACTCAGGGCGACAATGGACTGAACTGGAAAAATGAGGATCAGCTTTTCATTTCCATTATGCAGAACTACTATCTGCCCGAGGTACAGAAGATCACTGCCGATGATATTAAGGTTGTCCGCAGACAGGGTGAAGACAATAATACCAAGAATTATTTTGAAGTAACCTATACCGATGAGAATGGTAATAAGCAGACAAAGTATTACAACTATGTGATGGATGACAAACAGACTTCCAAGGACAATATCGTGATCTTTGAGAAGCGAATTGAGGAAGTAAACTGGAAGACGGCGCAGGAGACCAATCCGGATCAGTATGTGAAGGGAAACGGGGATACGATCACTGTTTCCGAAGTGGAAAAAGGTCTGAAAGACGGAACTATTATTGCAGTAGATGGAAAGAAAGTGATCAAGAACGACGGAACCGAGAGTATCATTATTTCTGACAATAACCAGAAGACCGAAAACGGCGAGGTTGATACTGATGTAAATGAGGCTACCGAGAAGGAATCCTGGAAACTGGATGAGAACGGCAACCTGATTAAGACCGTGACCGCTGATGTGACCACCATCACCTATACCGATGCAAAATTCACTTCTACCGAACAGTATCAGACAGAGGCAGAGAGAGATGCTGCAGCTGCTGCAAAGGAAAAGGATTTGAAGGACGCTGCCGGCAAGGATGTAACCGTTACAGGAACAGAAAAAACGGATTATACTTATACCGGTAACGGAACCTACATTCCTACCTTTACGAAGACTGTGAATGTGAAGGATGAAGAGGTTGAATGGAAGCATACAGATAAAAAGACGGATTATGGTGTAAGAACAGAGGAAGAAGCAGTAGCAAAGGTTACGAAAGAGCAGGAGAAGGCGTTAAGCAATAAGATTAACGATGATGACGACTTATACCTGATCGGTGTAAGCAGTGATCTTAAGGTAACCGGCTATACAGAAGATCACTGGTATGATGATTCCGACTTCCTCGTATCCGGCACTGTATCCGCAACTTATGCAAAGGTCACTAAGAAGACAGTAGACCAGAGTACCTTCGGCTCCCTCTGGAATGACATCAAGGCTCTGTTTGGTAATGGAGAAACTACGAACAAGAAACTGGAAGATGCAGCCAGAAAGGCAGTCGAGGCAGATGGCGGTATTTTCGTCAGCGCTAACTGGGATGACTGGAAGCTTGGCAAGGCAACCATCCGCTATGTAGCAGGTGTCAGTGTCAAGACCGATGAGAAGACCACCGCAGCGGAGGCACAGAATGCGGTACAGGATGCAGCACTGGCACAGGCAAAAGCAAGCGGCGCAACCGGTGTGTACAATGTGAAGACCACAGATACCGATACCATTGCGCATACCAGCTATTCCTATGAGATTGATTATCTGGAGAAAACCGGAGAGACCACAACCAATACTGCTGTCAGAACTGAGACTTATGCAAATGCAGAGGTGCTGACTGGTCAGATCATCCAGAACCTGAACTATATTCAGGGCAACATTAAGCTCACCCAAAAGGATGAAGCCTATCGTAAATTCGTAGATGATGCCAAGGCACTGACTGAAAAGTATCAGAAGCTGTTACAGGATGCAAAGGCAGCACAGGGTGAGGTGGAAGCAGCACAGGGCAAGGTAGATGTGCTGAAGGCAGAGATCGAAGCTCTGAAGAGTAACAGAACCAGTAACCTTGGAGCTCTGAAGGAACTGGAAGGAAAGCTGGCCGTGGCTGAACAGAACAAAAAGGATGCAGAAGATACTCTGAAGGAGATTCTGGACAGCCTGGATAAGGCAGGCGGAGAGCTGGATAAGGTGATCGAGCGTCTGACTCCCGCACCCACACCGGCAGCTCCTGCGGGCGGCGATAGCGCAGGCGGCAGCAGCGATACCGGAGAGACTGTTGTTAACCCGATTGTTCTGGCACCCGCACCGGTGGCACAGGCAACAGTAGTGACCCAGAATCAGGCAGCGGCACAGGGCGTGACGCAGATTGCTGATGAAGCAGCACCTCTTGCAGCCAATGTTGAGGAAGACACCCAGAAAACAGCAGAGGAAGCACCTAAGGCAGAAGAAGCAGTGAATATTGCAGACGAAGCAGTTCCCCTGGCAGATGTTGCCGTAGAAAGCGAACAGGCAAAGATGTCCTGGTGGTGGTGGCTGATCATTCTGATCCTCGGTGCAACCGGATATGAAATGTATAAGAAGCACAATGAGAAGAAGCTGAAGGCTCAGGCAGAAAATGCAGGAGATATCGAAGAATAAAAGATAACAAAAACGACATCCATCGGGATTTCCCCGGTGGATGTCGTTTTTTAGACCTTGGAAAGCGGATTACTCGAAGAGCTCTTCGACTTTTTCCAGATCACCGTCTCCGGTCAGCAGAAGAGTCACTGTGGTCTGGGCACTGCTGATATCGGTTGTCCCCTCAACGCATAATTCACCGTCAGTATTGTAGAGAGCCCATTGGAACTCATTGACAGAGGAGGGCCAGTCTGCTTCCATAGAGATCGATTCCTGATCCGACAGGGAATCCAGATTTACCTGTTCCCCGGTCACGGGATCAATGACCGCAACCATACCGACTTCGATGCCACACATATTGACTACCGACAGGGTGAGTGCCCTGGTATCCTCCGAAGTGGATTCTATGGCAGACGTATCGGAATCCGGGGAAACATCGGCGGGCAGGGCTGTAACAGTTTCAGACGGGGAGGTGGAAGCAGTCGTGGCGGAGGATGTATCATCTCCGGCAGAATTCTGACTGCATCCTCCGAATAACAGACAACAGGACAATATACTTACAGTAAACAGATGTTGTATGAAGCTTTTTTGCATAACAGTCTCCTTTGTGTGAAAATCTATATCACTATTATAGCGAATTTCCCATAATAAGTAAATTTTCGCGATGAAAATTTCCGGAAGCAGACCGGTAGGAATTCCTGAAAAAAATATCGAAAAATGTGAGCCGTTTTTCATGGATAAGTAGTCTTTATAGATAGAGACTAAGAAATAACGGAGGCGGTCGAGATGAGCGGCATGTTATATTCCATACCTGTGATTTTGACAGGTTATCGAATCGTACAAATTGAAGATGAAGCGACACCGCTTGCACAGTCAGTAAAGAGTGGATATTACGGTGACACAATAGCCGGAATGTTGGGCATTGGTGTTTTATTACTCTTGGTGATTTATTTTATATTATGCAGAAAATACCAGAAAAGAATCATAGAATTGCAGGAAAATGCACATCCCGGCTGGAACTGGTGGAAGCTTAGAAAGCAGGCAACCGAACTGGAGGATAAAAAGGCAGAAGGAATTGTCGAGGATATCCGGCGGGCAGCGCAAAGCTATATGACTGTTTAAATTGAAACAAATGAAATAGAACTGAAATAGAACTGATATAAAAAGGTCCGGGGAGCGTTCCCCGGATTTTTTGCGATACAATACAAAAATGAAGTATTTCGTTGCTGATGTCTGACGGTAATGTTATAATTATGTATGTGGTGGTTCCGGAGACCGGTGCCATAAGCATTAAGAAAGAAAAGGAAGGCATTCTATGAAAGTATTGGTAACAGGCGTAAAGGGTCAGTTGGGATATGATGTGGTAAATGAACTTACAAAGCGCGGCATTGAGGCGGTCGGTGTGGATATTCAGGACATGGATATCACGGATGCTGCCAGTGTGGAAAAAGTGATCGGTGAGGTAGCACCGGATGCTGTGATCCACTGTGCAGCCTATACTGCAGTGGATGCAGCGGAAGACAACGTGGAGCTCTGCCGCAGGGTCAACGCGGACGGCACACAGAATATTGCCAATGTCTGCAAAAAGTTAGACTGCAAGATGATCTATATCAGCACGGACTATGTATTTGACGGCGAAGGTACCAGAGCCTGGGAGCCCGACGATGAGCGCCATCCTCTGAACGTATACGGACAGACCAAATACGAGGGCGAGCTGGCAGTGCAGAATACACTGGAGAAGTATTTTATCGTAAGAATCTCCTGGGTATTCGGTGTGAACGGTAAGAATTTCATCAAGACCATGCTGAATCTGGGTAAGACCCATGATCATCTCACGGTGGTGAATGACCAGTTTGGTTCGCCTACTTATACTTATGATCTGGCAAGGCTTCTGGTGGACATGGTGCTGACCGACAAATACGGCATTTATCATGCGACCAACGAAGGTATCTGTAACTGGTATGAATTTGCCTGCGAGATATTCCGCCAGGCTGGCATGAACGTGGATGTGGCTCCCGTACCGGCGTCCGAGTATCCCACGAAGGCGAAGAGACCGGAGAACAGCCGCATGAGCAAGGAAAAGCTCACAGAGAACGGTTTTGAGAGACTTCCTTCCTGGCAGGATGCGCTGGAACGCTATCTGCCACAGATACAGTAGCGGTTCCTTATATAAGCAGCCCCTGTATAGGGGGAAATTTACGGGAAATACTTCATGGAGCGGTATCGGAAACGGTACTGCTCCTCTTTTGGTTATAATAATATGAAAAAGTCGTGAAAAACCCTGTAAATTTCACCAAAAACCAGTTGACAACGGAAGTTGGAACAAGTATACTATTAAAGCGTGCCAGAAAAGGTGCGTCTATTATACTATTAAGAAAGAGGTGAAACAGAATGCCAACATTTAACCAGTTAGTAAGAAAAGGACGTCAGACCTCTGTTAAGAAGTCTACTGCACCTGCTCTCCAGAAGGGTTACAACTCTCTTCACAAGAAAGCAACAGACGTTTCTGCTCCCCAGAAGCGTGGTGTATGTACTGCTGTTAAGACAGCAACTCCTAAAAAGCCTAACTCTGCTCTTAGAAAGATCGCCAGAGTACGTCTTTCCAACGGAATCGAAGTTACCAGCTACATTCCCGGTGAAGGTCACAATCTGCAGGAGCACAGCGTTGTTTTGATCCGTGGTGGTCGTGTTAAGGACCTGCCCGGTACCAGATACCACATCATCCGTGGTACCCTTGATACCGCCGGTGTCGCTAACAGAAAACAGGCTCGTTCCAAGTACGGCGCTAAGAGACCTAAGGATGCTAAGAAATAAGTAGTATCCGGGGCGTTTTGAACGTCGGACCGAGAGTTCGATGAAAATCCGCAAGGATTTTTGGAGACGATGCGGACATCGTCTTTGTACCACAAAAACGAAACTAAGAAAAGTGTTGGAATTCTGTGATACAGATATAACAGCGCGAACACTTGGGGAAACACATGTGAGTACCTATGATCTAACGTAAACAATTTGTTAAGGAGGGAAGAACCGTGCCACGTAAAGGACATATTCAGAAAAGAGATGTATTAGCAGATCCTTTATACAACAACAAAGTGGTTACCAAGCTTGTCAACAACATCATGTTAGATGGCAAGAAGGGTGTAGCCCAGAAGATCGTATACGGAGCATTTGCTAAGGTTGAAGAGAAGAGCGGAAAGCCTGCTCTGGAAGTATTCGAAGAGGCTATGAACAACATCATGCCTGTTCTGGAAGTAAAAGCAAGACGTATCGGTGGTGCTACCTATCAGGTACCTATCGAAGTTAGACCTGAGAGACGTCAGGCTCTGGGCCTTCGTTGGTTGACCATGTTCTCTCGTAAGAGAAGTGAGAAGACCATGGAAGACAGACTTGCTAACGAAATTCTTGACGCAGCCAACAATACCGGATCTGCAGTTAAGAGAAAAGAAGACATGCACAAGATGGCAGAGGCAAACAAGGCTTTTGCTCATTACAGATTCTAGTAGGAGGGAAAAAACTTGGCTGGAAGAGAATATCCGTTAGAGAGAACCAGAAATATCGGAATTATGGCTCATATCGATGCCGGTAAGACCACTACTACCGAGCGTATCCTGTATTACACAGGTGTTAACTATAAGATCGGTGATACTCACGAAGGTACTGCTACCATGGACTGGATGGCTCAGGAGCAGGAGAGAGGTATTACCATTACATCTGCAGCTACTACCTGTCACTGGACTCTTGAAAAAGAGACCAAACCCATGCCCGGTGCTCTGGAGCATCGTATCAATATTATTGATACCCCGGGTCACGTAGACTTCACCGTTG
>OHDV01000295.1_pt1 | contig 25277 bp, 12 predicted proteins | sample 1567041 | NCBI WGS metagenome assembly OHDV01 (sample SAMEA3879517, study PRJEB24766) | human gut metagenome | biome: human-associated habitat; feature: feces | place: USA | collected 1985/1987
CTCCAAGAGGTAGGGGCAAGCCCCTACCCTAAATATGAGCCCCTTTCAGGGGCAGATGTAGCTCACTTTGCTCGCAAAGTGAGCGCCACGAATATGGGGCGAAGTCGGGGGCGAAAGCATTGTAGCTCACTTTGCGAGCAAAGTGAGGGCCACGGTCATGTGGCGAAGTCAGAGGCCAACTCTCTGATCTATAAAATTGTGAACGATCGACCGCGCTTGCCAGCTCAACATTCGTCCCCCTCACTTTGCAAGCAAAGTGAGCTACAGTGCTGCGCCTCATGTCTCGCCTCTCTACCAATCTTGATTTTTTCTTGATTTTACCCCCCTACCCCAAGACTTCACAAAAAGCCGACCTTATCAATGCAAATATTTGCCAGCACGAAGCGCCAAAGCAAAGCCCCGAAACGAAGCGCCCAAACGAAGCCCCAAAACAAAGCCCCGAAACAAAAATTCGAAACAAATAAAGCACTGCAACGAACTAAAAAAGCCCCGCGACCAACAAGTCGCGGGGCTTTTTTTATTGACAGACTTCATTGCTTTCCCGTCAGTGTAGCGGGGAGGCAAGAATGTGGAGATTAATACACTGGGTTCTTGAGATACCAGTTGCTCTGGTTCTGGAGCTTCGTGTAGAGGGCACCATTAAATTCGTTCATGTTCTCGTATGGCTTAGCATTGACAGAACGGCGGGCAATGGTCCATGCGAACCAGTTCGTACCGAAGTTAGGAGTAGCATAACCCCAAGTGTCCTTGTTCTTGTGGCGTGCGATACGAGTCAAGTCGTAGAAGCGGCAACCTTCGAAAGCTGTTTCGAGCGCCATTTCGTCGCAAATCAAAGATTCAACGGCGTTGATCTGCTTACCAATGCTGGCAGGGATAACAGGATCTGCTGCTGGCAACGGTTCGGCTGGAGTTTCGCCAGTTTCGGCATCGGCGAGAGCACCTGACGGATTATAGACGTCTGACACGTTAGTGCCTTCCTTTTGGAGTAAGTTGGTGTAGCGGAGAACCTCTGCAGGGTTAACAGCCGTGCCTGCTGAGCGGGCTTCTTCTGCTGCGATGCGCTGACCAACTACGACGTGGTAGAGAGAAAGCGTATCTTTGTCGCTGGTGACGTTGCAACCAGTCTCGTGGATACCTTGAACATTGTCGAAGTAAGACTCGCTGTTGAAGTCAAGCCAAGGCATGTTCTTCGCACGACGCAACTCATTGATGTCGATGTAGCTGGCACCATCAACCACGCGAGAAGCGTAAGGAACAATCTGGTTGTTCTCGTTGATAGAGTCGGTCATGATTGAAGGAATGGTCTTCGAGCTCAAACCGTCGCGCAAGATGGCGTAAGCATAACGGGGATAACCGGCACGGTTGACGGCTTCAGCGAAACGCAAGTAAATCTGACGCAAGCGGTAAAGCGGGAAAGTGTAGTTGTATGAACATGAACCCGTTCCGATAGAGAAAGAACCAGTGTAATTAGCACCAGAATTAACAAAGGCACGCTTGGTAACGAAGGTCATCTTGCCAACCGTTGTGTTGAACTTGGCAAGATTTCCATTGATACGGCCATCACCAATTTCAATATACTTCACGTCCGTGACATTGTCAAAACCTTCATTGAAGTGCGCCAACTGGCTTTCACTCAGATTGAGGTAGCTCTTTGAAGCACTTACCTGACGATTCTTGAAGTTGGCAGAAATTGAAATCTTACCAGAAGCAACTTCTTTATCTTTACCGTCATCATCCTTCTCGATAGAAGAAGAGGTCGTTGAGTTGGCATCAAAACCATAAATCTGGGCAGCACGTGTCAGAACCGTACCGAACGAAGAGTTGGCTGCTGAAGCCATCAAAGTAATGACATCACTACCAACCTTTGAGCCCCTGTCTGCAAACAACAAACTATATGAACCTGCACTACTCCATTCATAAGATTCCTTACCATTGAAAGTTTTTTTGCTAAGACCACAATAATCGCCTGACGGGACGTTACTCTTGAGACGAGCTTCTTCCTCAATAAAATTATAATAATACTGAGCAGCCATCTCGTAGTCCTGCTGGTTGTCGCCGCGCATCAAATAAAGGTCGCCCATGATGATGTCTGGCTGGAAGACGAACTTCTTGGGGTCGATGTTCATTGCACCATTATTGACGGAGGGGTAAGCAGGCGTTCCTTTCTTGGAATAGTTGTAAGCCTGCATCAAGCCGGCCTTCATGAGCTTGCTGAGCAGATTGTCTACACTGACGAAACCTTCTTCAGGATTCTTTTCCCAACCTGTGTTGGCATTGTCAACCGGCTTCGTGATGAAAGGCACTTCGCCGTAGTTCTGCACGAGCTGCATGTAGGTCCAAGCACGTACCATCTGCACCTGAGCGTACTCGCAGCGCATATAGTAATTGTTGTTTTTCTTGGCCATCGTGTCAGCCTTGGCAATGTAGAAGTTACACTGGTTGATGACTTTGTAGTAGGCCGAACGATTCAGCAATCCGTTGTCTCCGTCTTCCACTTTATCGAAATTGGAAATGCGGGCCACCGTGTCGCTCACATAGGAAGTTGTATCGACCATATCGCTGCGGAGGTCGCCCAAGAGAATATTGTTTTCAACCATATCCTGGACGTTGGAGAGGATACCATAGTAGAAATTGATGGTATCACGTCCAGAGAAGTTCTCCGTGTAGAGATCCATGTCTGGAGTGAGCATATCCTCGCAGGAAGTCGTCGTCATGCCCAATCCCAAGAGGGATACGAACACGCCTATAATCGATTTCTTTTTCATTGTTTTATTTCTATTTTGCAGGATCCTTGCATAAGACAGGAGCTGCTCTGCATGGCTATCAAGCGAACTTGGAAGCGCTGCCGACATTTCCTGTCTATGAATAGAAAAGCATGCCCCACACGCTGAAGGTGTTGCCCCAAATTGTGCTGGGGCACGCTTGTTATTCAAACTGCTTTTGTTTTCAGATTACAAGTTGATGGTCACACCAAGATTGAAGCTTCGGTTCTTCGGAAGCATGCCAGTGTCGATTCCCTGATAGAGAACGCTGTTGCCAGCAGAAACTTCAGGATCGTTTCCTAAGTACTTCGTAACCGTGAACAAGTTGGTGGCTTCTCCGTAAACAGAGAGGCCTTGCAACCAGCTGAGGTTGACAGGGAACTTGTAAGTGAGACGAACTTTCTTGAGCTTCAAGTATGAACCGTCTTCAATCCAACGGTCTGAGAAGCGTTCGTTGTTGACCCACTCTTCGCTGGTGCTTGCCATGGTGCGAGGCATATCCGTAACCTGTCCGTTATACTTCCAACGGTTGACAACGGCAGCGGTCTGGTTGTAAATGCTGTTGGCACTTTCAAGCTGTGAACGCTGGTAGTTGTAGATATCATTTCCGAGAGAGTACTTGAAGTCGAGAGAGAGCGTCAAGTTCTTCCAAGTCAAGTTGGTAAAGATGTTACCATAGATATCTGGGTTGGGATCACCAATCTGAACCATATCGGCTTCTGAAATCCAGCCGTCACCATTCTGGTCTACGAAACGAACGTCACCGGCCTTGAAGTCGCGGTAAGGATTCTGTACGAGTCCAGTCGGGTATTTCAAACCAGCAGCCTTGGCTTCAGCATCGCTGGCGAAGACACCGGCGGTTTGATAACCATAGAAGACGCCAGCAGCAGAACCGACAGCGGTCAGGATGTTGTTCTTTCCGTAGATGGAAGAAGTGTAGCCGTGGATGGTCTTGGCCGTGGAGAGGTCCTTGTTGCCGTTGGCATCCAAAGCGTAAGTGGTGATGTAGTTGAGTGAGCCGTCGGGCAACTCAGTGATTTCATTCTTGTAGTGGCCTACGCTGAAACCAGCTTCCCACTTCCAGTTGCGCGTGTTGACCAAAACAGCATTTACGTTGGCTTCAACGCCGCTGTTCTTCAACGCACCATCGTTGGCCCACATGTATGGCAGACCAGTGATGTCGCTCACAGGCTTGCGGGTCAAGAGGTTGGTGGTCTTGCCGTAGAAATATTCAACACCAAGGGCCAAGCGGTTGTTCAGCAAATTGGTCTGCAAACCGACATTGAAACGGTGGTTGGTTTCCCACTGGATGGTTGGGTTCTGGATGTTGGCCAACTTCAAGGCTGTGGCTTCCTTCATGAAGCGGAGGTTGCGGAAGTAGGTACGTGCTGCGTAGTAGTCTACGTTGTCGTTACCTGATTCTTCGTAACCGGCGGTGAGCTTCAAATAGTCAATGCCTTTGACATTGAACCACTTTTCAGAAGACATCAACCAACCGAGCTGTACAGACGGGAAGAGACCCCATTTGACGCCAGCGAACTTGATTCCCTCAGAGGCTTCCTTACCGAAACGTGAAGAGGCTTCCATCGTTGTACCAATGTTGAGGAAATACTTGTTCTGGTAGTTGTAGTCGGCATTGAGGTAGTAAGCGAGGTTAACCCACTTGTCGCTCGTACCGCCTGCTTCCTTATACTGCAACGACATGCTCATGTTTGGCATCTTGTCCTGGTCGTTGTTGTAACCGACCATGTTGCTGTTGTTGTATGAGAAGGAAGACATACGGAAGCCGCCCAATACGTTAACGAAGTGACCGCCGAACTGACGTTTCCAATCGATGCGGAAATCGTTGAAGAGCGTGGTTTCTTTCGTGAACTGCGAACGGAGTGTAGAAGAAACAGCACCAAGACCAGCGACAGTTGTCGTAGGCGTACCGTCGTGAGGCAGATAGTACTTTTCGTTGTTACGCGTCATGATGTAGCTGAAGCGGTTGCTCAACTTGAGGTGCTTGCCAATCTTGTATTGCGGCATCACGTTGATGGCAAACTGGGTCTGCTCCATGTTGTTCTTGTTGTCGCCGTCGCCGTTAGCGAGAATCCAATAAGGATTGACATAACCAGCATAGCCGAAGTCCTCAGCGAAACGGTACGGGTTGTTGGCATCCGTATAGTTCTTACCAGAGAACTGCGTTGTGGTGTGGCCCACGTGCAAACCGCCGTTTTCATAATATACGTAGTGTGCATACGGGCTGATGAACGGAGACTGAATCAATCCCAACACATTGGGTGAAGAGATGATGCTATTTGAATAGTCGGAAGCCCAACCGTTGTCGCGGAGGTTGTATGCGTTACGCACGTAAGAGATGTCGATGGCCGTGTTCAAATCCTTGAACAACACGACGTCGCTGTTGAAGCGGATGTTCAAACGGTTGAAGTCGGTTTTCTTGGCCGTTGCATCAGCAGCGGAGTAACCCAAAGAGAGGTTGTACATGGCGACATCGTCACCACCTTCTACGTTAACCTTGTAGTTTTGGGTGAAAGCGTTGTCATACATGCCGTCCTGCCAGTCCGTGTTGTTGTGGTAAATCGGATAAAGCAGATAGTTGGGGTCTTCGTTCATGAAGGTCGGAACAATCGTATTGTTCTTGAAATAGTCCTGACCTTTCTGAGTTGTTCCCAAGAATTCCGTAACGTAGTTGCGGTATTGGTTGGCATCCATCATTCTCAGCTTAGAAGGGGCCAACTCGTAGCCACCGTAAGCGCGAATGTTGATTCGAGTTACCATGCTCTTACCACGCTTGGTGGTGATTTCAATCACACCATTACCACCCTTGGCACCGTAGAGCGCCGTACCATTCTTAATGACCTTGACATCGGCGATGTCTTCTGGGTCGAGAATGTTGAAGACGTTGTTAACGAAACCTGTGTGGAGCGTTGTACGATCGTACTGCATATCCCAAACCACTCCATCGACAACCACCAAAGGCTGTGAGTTGGAGTTCAAAGAATTCAAACCGTTGATGAACATGGCAGCGCCCTGTGCTGGATTACCGCCACGATTGATGGTGCGAATGGCACCGTTCAACTTTGATTCGATGTCTTCTTCGATGGTCAGCGCCGACGAAGCGTTGACATCCATCTTTGGCTGGTTGAAGAGCTGCGTACCATCGAAGTACAGGTTCTTCAAAGCGTTGGAATACAGATAGACATTCTGGTCTTTAAGACCCTTGATTGCATAATTGGATGCGTTGTAGTCACTGTGGTCATCAGGAATGGTGACATACAAAGAGGTGACGAAATCGGGGATGCGAATCGTGTAAGCACCTTTATCGTCGGTCAAAGCGGTATAGAAGCTGTTATTGAGAGCCTGTACTTTAACACCAGCCAAGGGAGCATGCGTAGCTGCATCGTACACAAAACCGGAAACTTCCTTCATGACATACTTGTCGTGAAGAGCCGTAGCAGGTTTTGAGGGCTTTGCTGCTTTTCCCTCTGTTTGTGCAGAGAGGACGCATGCGCCAGACAACATAAAGAGACAGACGCCTGCACGCAAAGCACTTTGCATCATATTGTTTCTTACGTTCTTACTCATCTTTTCTTTTTTAGAAGTTAACAAGAAGCTAATTAGCGAACTGGTTCAAGAATTACCTTAGCAATACTCAAAGCCTTGCATTTGCCTTTACGCTGCTGGGCATAAGACATGGAAACGCGCAAAACTGGGAAGCTTTCATAGCCTGAAGGAAGGCCGAAATAAGCATACGGGAACTCAAATGCTTCCCAAAGCACCTTCTTCTCAACCTTGTCCTGATCAACAGAAACGTTCTTGACGGCCTTACCAATCACAGAACCCTTGTCGTCGCGAATCTGCACGTCAAACACTGGTTTTTCTTCAATGATTGTACCGTCTTCCTCTGCGCGGATGTTGTTGATGTTCACACGGTTTGGCAAAAGAACAATGGAAATCTTGTACTTGGTGCTGAGAACATTGTTAAGCTTGAAGTCGATGTTCAACTGGCTGTTACCAGAGACGGGGAAGTAGTAATAAAAGTTGTCTACGCCCAAAGCGTCAACATTGACTTCTGCGTTCTGGTTTTCATTGTTCAAAGTAACGTATTGTGCCTGCTCAGAGGTACTACCTGTTACCTGTGACGTGTTATGACCATTGATGTTCATCTTTTGGATAAACGAATAGCTGGGGTCGTAATTGTAGTTGTCAACCGCAAAGATGTAACCATTAGAAGCCTTGATGGCATCGTCGGCAGTCTGTCCGTCGAAAATTGGATTGACATTCCCCTTGTCTTTGTTGTAAATGACAAGGCGAGCATTGGAGTTGAGCGAGTCGGCCGTCAAAACATGGTTCAAGAAAGCCTGCGGATTGGAAGTCGTGACAGGACCTTCTGAGTTGTAACCAACAGAGAATGAAGAGGCAGAGAGAATGCGAGAGGTGACGTTATAGGTTGTCAAAGAGTCCGTATTGAACTTCAAAGCATTGGTTCCCTTGTTGGTCCAATCGCGCTTGGAAGCATCCCAAGCATAGTTGTAGTTCTTGGCATACTTGAACAATCCATGAATTTTCTGACGAGCAGCCTCGTAAGCGGCATCCGTGGGGATGACAGAAACATAAAGGCTGTCTTCATCGGTGAGTTTGTCCAACCAGGCACCAGTCATCAACGAATTTGTGCGCGTCCACACAGAGTCAACGTATTCCATGCTACCGTTGTGGTTCATAGAACCCTGAGTGCTTGAAGAGGAGCTGAACGTGTAGACGTTATACTTGTCAATATCGCCATAAATCTTTGCAAAACGGCTGTCGACCTGCAAACGCTCGAAAATGTTATAGGCAAACTGAGATTCGCCGTCCAAAACGTGGAGCATACCGTTTGAAGAGAGGATGTTGGCATTGGCTGCGTCAAGCTTGACACCATTGAATGTGCCTTCTCCTGCGTTGTAGTTAACGATCTTGGAGTTCATCAAAGCGATACGCTGCTCGCCCATGTTCGACTCATAGTTGAAGCGGGCGATGTGGTTGCGTGCGAAACGGTTGGCAACGTCGTATTCAGCACGCGTTCCTGCCATCTCGTCCTTGGCACGCAAGACAGCAGCGCTGTCCAATTCATCAAGATACTGCTTGGCATTGAAAGTGCCGTTTTTAGGCAACCATGCAGTGAGCTGCTGAGACGTGGCGAGAAGCTCAGCATAAGTCTGCTTGGCAGACTTGTCTGTCTGAGACTTCATCACTTTGCAGCGTCTCAAAATCATGGCCACAGAATCAAGGTCTGCATTGGCCTCGATGTTCTGCCAAATGGTGTTCGAGCCCGACACCGTGCTTGGCTGAATATCGAAATGATCATCGGTACAAGCAGTGAAGCCGAGGAGCACTGCCGCGCCCAAGAGGCCCGCTTTTACCGTATTTTGATAGATACTTTTCATTGTATTTTTGTATTACGTTGATTACCAATTACATTTGATTACCAAATGTCTTCAGCTTTAACACCATTGAAAACTGAAGTTGGAACGATTTCGAAGTAGTCGAGGAAGAGCTGAGAGTCGAGCTTCTTCAAGGCAGACTTGAAACGCAAGTAGTATGTCTTGTCTGAACTCATCTCACTCACGGTGACAATTCTTCGAAGAGCGGCACTTGCACCGCCGATATTACGTACCACGTCGGCAGGGTCGCCCTTACCGTTGGTGATGCAGAAGTAATTCGGCGCCTTCATGTAGCCCTGGTTACGCATGTTCTTGTCGTTTTCAGCATTGACAGCAGCATCGTCGCCGTCGGCTACCCAAGGAATGGCTGCCGTTCCAACAGACTGGCGCATATCGTAAGGCAGTCCTGCAGGAACAAGACGGAGCGGATCTGAACCGAAGTAGATCTGGGCCATACCACGCAAGGTGTTGTGGGATGCACCCATACGAATTTCGTATGTTCCGTCTACAGGGACTGGAGGCAATTTGAGCACAAAGTCGTAAAGACCTGCCACCATGACCTCGTCACCCTGATAGTCACGCCATGCACCGCCAGCAGGAGAGTAGGCATCCATGAGGTAAAGCAGGATGGTGCCGCTCGATTCGCTGGTGATATTGTCGAAATAGCCATTAGGGAATCTGAAGTAACCATTGCCACGCACACTGTTGGAAGCGATTTCCGGTAACATCGTCGTGATGTCAACACGGATACGTTCACTGCCTAAACGGCTACGGACACCAGAATCATACATCAAGACTTTGTTGATCGGGAAATAATATCCATTGACAGCGCTGTTGTCGAACACGCCGTTGTCTGGAGATATTTTCACGCCTTCGTCTTCAACGCCTGTTTCGGTGTAGTCACCGTCAACACCATCATTGTAGACGGACTTACGGTTGGCATAAATGCTGTGGTTGAGGTCACGCTGGAAACCTGTATCACCAACCTGGGTGATTTTGATGAGACCTCTGTACTTACCGATGGTTGCGTAGTAGTCCCACACATTGACCGGAAGGTTGTTGGTCTGAGGTTTCTTGTTGTCGCCGTATTTGTAACCATACTCGTTGTAGTGGTGGACAAAACGGTCGTAGGCCATGCGACCTTGCATAAAGTGGTAAGCAACGAAACGGTTGATGGCATTGTCGGGGTTCTTCAAGTCGCCCTGAGCCATTGTGCCGTAAACGGCTTCACACTTTTCTTTGACAACCGGCATTATCTGCTCCCAGTTGGTAACGTTGCCTTCTTCGTCCTTGACCAAGGTGATACCCCACTCTTTTTCAAAGATGGAATCTGGCTCAACCAACGCCGTATAGCCCATATAACGGTGCTGCATGTATTTGGAATCAGCGATACCGCTCAGTTGGAACTTCTCCGGATAGTCTTCCTTTTCATATTCGTTGTCGATAGCAGGAAGCGCCATCGTGTCGGAATAAGAAGTGGCTTCAATCAGGTGTGCAATGATCTTCATGTTATCTGCAGAAGCAATCAGCTCATACACATTGTCTGATGAAGGTGCGATGACCGAATAAACCTCATGCACCATACCATTGGAAACTTCCGCATTGGTTTTACCGACACGGGCGTTACCATTGATGACATAACTTGCGTTGCCACCTGTGGTGTCTTGTGCACATGTCAGCAAGCGGTCGTTGAAGTTTGGAATGGCGAATGTTCCCGGAGTTGGGAAATCAGATTCTTCATAAGCGTCATCGGCGCCATTGTCGATCAAGCAACTGTAGGCAATCAACTGAGCCTGCTCGTAAGAGAGCTCTGTCACAGCGTTGAGCCCTAACTTATGGACGTAAGCATCAATGGCATCATTGTTTGGTGCAAAGAGCGTGTAGTTACCACGGGCAGAAAGAACGCTGGTCAAGGAAGAAGCATCGTCAGACTTTCCAAGTTTCACTTTGTCGAAAATGTACTTCAGGCTGGAATATTTGGCTGGGTTGTTGGCCAAGTATTCAGACATCGACTCTTCTGACTTTATAGAGTAATCGCCTTCATTGATGTGCTCCTTGCAGGATGCAAGGAGCACACCAAGTGAAAGTACACAAAGCCATCCAAAGACGCGAACTGAAGTCGTGAACAGACCTTTAAAACGACTTGATTTCATAGGCTATTAATTATCAATTGTCAGAATAACGTTTCCAAACAGGATTCTGTTCGAGCTTGCCACCGTAATCAACACCGTTGACCTTAATTTCCTCACTGTAGATAGGATTGTAGAGTGAGTAGAGAGCCTTCAGACGATTGCGGACAGTTGTTGAAAGCGTAATGTAGTTGGTAAGCACATCGGTGTTTGCATTGGTGGCTTCGCACTGACGCACGATGTCGAACCAGCGCTTACCTTCTGCAACGAACTCACGCTGACGCTCATTGTAGACGAGCTTCAACAGGTCGTCGGCGCTCTTGACGTTACCGCTGTGGGTTGCGTAGTCGTCTCTCAGACGGTCACTTCTCAAATCGGCAACCTTGCCATAAGAGTCCGTAGCCTTCATCTTAGGATTGCAGCGAGCGAAGATGGCGTTAACCAAGTTGAAACCTTCAACCAATGCGTAACCGTCATCGGTCTTGGTGGTAGAAGCCTTCGTTGAAGAAGGCAAAGAACGGGCAATGGCTTCAGCCTTGATCAACATGATGTCTGACAAACGATAGATTGACCAGTTGGCATCAGCGTTTGTAGAATAAGATGCATCACAACCCTTTGTTACATCTTCATAATCATCGATGTTAAGGTTGTTGATCACATACTTGTGGCAGATGGGCTGAGAAGCCGATGAAGTCTTATAGTCGAAAGTTTCGAGCAAACGGATGTCGCACTTGCCGAAACCACGGTCTACATTATATGAGCTGGCAGCGCTGCTGGTCAGCGTTGAGCTACCGACCATGGCACCAACCTTCAACGAACCACTGCTGTTAGAAGCCAAATAGCTTCCCGGCGTTCCGTTTGACTCACCACTTGTGCTGTTGTACTTGAGCTGCAGGATGTGTTCATACATAGAATTGCTGTTGCCCATAGTTGCGAAATACACCTCATCAGTACCAGAAGTTGTATAGCTGGAAATAGTGGTCATGTAAGGATACTCTTTGTCAAGAGCCGTGAAATTGCTCTGTTCCTTGACTACTGAACCGCCAAGCTGCTTCATTTCCTTGTCATATTCTCTTCTGATATGGTTGAGAACAGAGTCTGCATGAACAATGGACTTCTTGAAGCATTCCTTGCTCAGGTTGTCTAACTGCGCAGAAGCAATCGTGTCACCATTCTCGTCGAGAACATAGTCGCCCTTAGCCTTAGACTTCAGGAGCATACATCCTCTCCAAAGATACATATCAGCCAAAAGGGCATGGATACCAGTCTTGGTGAAACGACCTACGTTCTCACTCAGAGAACCATAGTTGTCTGGTGCATACTGCCATTCTTCCTGGCCTTCCGTGTCGAGATCACGAATCAAAGTGCCGAGCAAATTAACACCCTTCGTTGCAGGAAGCTTGTTGGCACGTGCTTCAGCATCGGTGCGGATTGGTGTCGTGTTGTAAGGCACGTCGCGGTAAGCGCGAACCAAATAGAAATAATAGAGGGCACGCAAAGCTTTCACTTCGGCACGCATTGGTTTCCAGTCGCTCAAGCGGAAGCTTGGGTCGACTTCCTTACCAGGCTGAGTCATGATGTCACCCTGAGAAAGCACCAAATTGCAATAGTTGATACCCGTATAGAATGAAGACCAGTCGAAGATACCTTCGGTTGGCACCAAGATACCCTGCTGAAGGTGCTGGATACCAGTCTGGGTCATATCGTTCAACGCCAAGTTGTCTGAACGAAGCTCACCCCAATAAAGGATTCTCGAGGTGACAGCGTCGGACGCCATCTGACGGTATGCCGCTGCACGGACGTTGTCCACGTCGGTCTTTGACTTCCAGAAGTCATCCTCTGTAATCATGTTTGATGGAGACAGAGTCAAGAAATCTTCACAAGAAGCCAATCCCATGCTGCCGAACAAAAGTCCGACAGCAAGGATTTTATTGATAAACTTATTTGTTTTCATCATATTAATGGTTTAAAAGCCAACATTCAAACTAACTGTAAATGAGCGTGAACGCGGAGTCTGAGAACTATCCGTACAAGGACTGAAACGAGAAGCTGAGTGGTCTGGGTCTACACCTTTATACTTCGTCCAGAAGATAAGGTTGTTACCAGAAGCAGCCAAACGCAACGAGCTCAAACCATATTTCTTCAACTTCTCAGCCGGGAAGCTATAACCAAGCTGGAAGTACTGGAAGCGCAAATAGTCACCCGGTTCAACATAACGGTCGCTAATCAATGCGTTGAAGATGTCACCAGAAACGTTGGTGTTCATGGCACGAGGAATCTCAGTCACCTGACCATTGGTTCTCCAACGGTGGTTAACCGCAGCACTCTGGTTTTTGTTAGTACGCATATCCTCGGCATACATACGTGCCAAGTTGATGATCTTGTTGCCGACACGGAAGTTGAAGTTGGTCTTCAAAGTCCAACGGCCGTAAGTGAGGTCAACACCGAAACCACCGTTCATCTTAGGATTAGAAGAACCTAAGTAAACGATATCCAATTCGTTGATCTGACCATCGTGGTTGATATCTTCGTAGATAACGTCACCACCTTCGAACTTGTATTCGCTACCACCACCGTAGTTGTAGACCATCTGCAACGGGTTGCCGTTCTTGTCGTAGATCACGTTGCCTTCAGCATCGCGAACGATAGGAGCAGTTTTGCCAGTTGCCTTAGCCGTGTTGTAGAGGTTGCCGTTGGCATCTGGTTCCGTCAGATAATATTCATTGTCGTCAGGATTCAAGAAGTAACCGTTGTGCTTGTAGTCGTAAGCATAAACGCCCTTGAAGCGGAAACCATAGATACCACCCAAAGAGTGTCCCACCTGAACACGCTCCAACGGTTTTTCGTTGGCCTTCTTATAGTTGAACTCAGCGTTAACCGTGTTAAGCACAGAGGCATCCATCTCAGTTACCTTATTGATATTCTGAGAGATGTTGAAGCGGAAGTTAGCGTGGAACTTACCGAACTTCAAAACGTCGGAAGTGCTGACAAAGAGTTCCCAACCCTGGTTGGTCATCTTACCAACGTTGGCGCTGCTCAATGAAGTGAAACCACTCGTTGAAGGAACACGAACACCAGAGTTCAAGAGGTCGGTTGTTTTCTTGTCATAGATATTGAGGTCGAACTTGAGCAAGTCGTCGAAGAAGTTCAAGTTGAAACCTAAGTTCCAAGACTTGGTCTTTTCCCAACGGATGTCAGTCAGACGCAAGTTAGACGGACGGATTGCAGTCACACCATTGTAGCTACCGTAAGAAGCATACTGGTTGTAGATCAAACCTTCGCCGAAACTTGAGTTACCAGTGACACCCCAACCCGGACGGAAGGCCAACATGCTGATGACCTTCTTCAATGGTTCGAAGAAAGCTTCATCGCTAATGTTCCAACGACCAGAGATACCAGGGAAGAAGCCCCACTTGTGGCCAGAACCGAACTTCGTGCTACCGTCGGCGCGGATGGTGAAGTCGAAAGCATATTTAGAACCGAAAGCATAGTGAACAGAACCTGTACCGCTCATGCTGTGGCCCTTACCCGTTGAAGTGCTCATACCAGTTGTCCATCCAGGTACAGTTGGGTCGGTCAAGCCGCCGCCGATACCAGAAGAAGACTTAGACTGAGTAGTTGAGTTGCTGGTGCTTGCTTCGATACGTGCCATCACCTGGAGAGAGTGGTTTTCGTTCTCGAAGTGAGGACGGAAGACCAAAGAGTGACGCGTCGTGAAAGCCAAAGACTTGAACTCCTGGTTTGAAGTGAGGTCCTTATTATAAGTAGAAGCGTTGCTCAAAGAACCAGGATAGTAAGCGTTCTTGGTTTCAGTGTAAGCGTTCAAATACACTTCACCCGTATAGTTCAACTGAGTTTCCTCGTCTTCCTTGCCGAGCAACTTATATTCGATAGAGAACTGCGGCGTGATGGTATAAGTGGACCATTTACGCCATGCCTCATAAGCCTTGGCAACTGGGTTGCCATTGCTTACCATATCACTCAAATACTTAGAAGTTAAGCCTTTTTCTACAGAGTTGGCGAAGCCAAGTTCCGTAGCAACATTCGGCATGATATACCATTCGCCGGTGTCAAACCAGTTCTGGGCAGTTCTGTCATACTCATAACGAGTTACTGACATATTAGGCATTGCCTGATAAGCATTACCCATCAAACCGTCATCGTAGTTCTTGTTCTGGTTCGTGTAAGTCAACGCGAAGTTAGAAGAGAACTTGATACGGTCGGACACTAAGTAGTCCAAAGCCAAACGTGTGGTGAAACGATCAAGCGTCTGCTTGATAACGGTACCAGTTTCATGGTCGTAGCTACCAGATACACGGAATGATGCCTTGTCACCACCACCAGAAATGTTCAAACCATAGTTGTGAGTCTGACCAAACTGCGTTACCTCGTCAATCCAGTCAGTGTTCTTGTTATAGTTTCCATAGAAAGAAACGTATGAAGGCTTATCCTGCAATTCGACCATTTCGTCTGCCGGGTTACCAGCAGCTGGGTTCGGATTGTGGTAAGCCTGCTGAAGCATCATCTTATACTGGTCACCATTGAGCATCTTCATACCAGAAGGCTGCCATGCGCCAGAGAAACGATAGCTGAAGTTGACCTTGGTCTTACCATGAGAACCACGGCGTGTTTTGATTTCAATCACACCATTAGAACCACGCGAACCCCAGATAGCCGTTGCGGCAGCGTCCTTCAAGACGTTGATGCTGGCGATGTCTTCAGGGTTGACCTGCAACAAGTTAGCAAACTTTTCTTCGTTCATATCGTTAGCGTCGAACTCTTGCGTGTCATAGTCCTCGAGGATGTATCCGTCGACAACGATCAAAGGTTCCTGATTACCATTGATAGAAGTAACACCACGCAAACGCATGCTGGTACCAGCGCCAAGGTTACCTGAGTTAGAGACGATGTCCAAACCAGCAATCTGTCCCTGAAGTGCTTCACCAGCAGTTTCGAAAGACAAACCCTGCATTTCGTCCATGTTCAACGACTGCTGAGCGATAGAGATTTCGCGCTCAGGGATGACCATACCATTGGACTTCACCTTACGCGTAACCACCTTAACAGCAGTGCTTAAAGTTGTATTGTCGACCAACTCAACGCGGAAATTTGACTGCGTTCCAATGGGCATTCTCTGAGTCTTGTAACCAATGTAAGAAATCTGCAACGTGTTGCCTGGATTCTTAATTGAAAGAGAGAAGTTACCATTAGCATCAGTCTGAGTAGCAGAGATGGCACGGTTAGACTTATCAATCTCAGCTACGTTCGCCATCACGACAGGACCTTTGTCGGCAGAGCTCCAAACGTGTCCTGTAATGCGCTTCTGAGCAAATGCGACAGCACAGCAGAAGCACAAGGCAAGGGTCAATAAATATTTTATGCTATTCATGATATTTTATATTATCTGATTCTGTACTTCTTGACGAAAGAACGTGCTGCGGCTGCCGTTGCCCATTCGCTGTCGTAGCGTCCGTTAGGAAGAGATGCGAAATTAAGCACCTTATCTACCTGGTGGAGGACAATGTATGAAGAATTCTTGATTGATGAAGCGCCACCTGAAGTTGCACCATCGAAATCCATATCGCGAGCCATGAGGTTGTTTGGAGCTATAACATGCACTTTTTCACCAGTGTTATCCGTTACAGTGATAGCATTGTCAGACTGCTTAACATGCAAAGAAAGGTAAATATTCTTGACATTGTCAATACATGAAGTCTGATATTTCATGCCATCTGCGTTGTCAGCATTGGCCATATTAGTGGTCACGTGGTCAACAAAGAGAGACTGGTCTTGGAAGTGATACTTCAAGAAATTGATCAACATGGTGATCATAGCCTTAGCCTTCGCCTGGTTTTCTGGAGAAAGCGTACCTTCAGTTTCCTCAGTTGCACCTTCGCGGTGAGCTTCCATCCATTCAACGATTTCGTCGTAAGACATCAAGCCCTTAGCCTTGGCTGCATCAATAGCCTCATTAGTAGGCACATAAACCGTGTAGCGGTAGTTATTAAAGAAACGCACCAACATTTCGTTGTTTGAAGGATTGACACCTTCGTCGGTGAAGATACGGTATTTCTTCTGTTCAGAATCCCAAAGCGTCTTGTCGGTCTTCATTTCTTCAGTCTGGAAACCAGCGAGAATCAGCTGATCGGCAGAGAAGTTGGCCTTGCAAAGCTCGAAGAACTTAGAGAACTTGTCGCCCTGTTCGCTCATGACAGCATAAACAGATTTCGTTGTAGGCTGCATCGGACGGTTAATCAGGTAAGTCATACCGTTACCATAACCGTTCTTCTCTGGAGACATATCATATCCTTCGATGACTTCGCAGTCGTGGTCGTTGGCATACTCGTCGCGCTGGAGCTGGAGCTGGTAACCACCATCAACCAACATACCTAAGCCATTCTTAGAAGCATCGCCCTTGTACTTCACGTAAACAGGAGCACCAGTACGAGCCAAGAAGTAAGTACGCTTGCCGTTGACACCCTTGTCGTTGTCCTCATCATCGGTGTCGTGAACAACGATGTGCTGATCCAACATATCAATCAAGAGCGCCTTCTTAATCTTACCAGAACCGTTGATGGTCAACTGAGCGTTTGGTTCAGAAACGTTGGCAGCATTACCACCAATCGTCTGACGCTGGTCGCTTTCAGGGTTCTGACCTGTTTCGATGTTATATTTATAGGCCTCGGCACGAACAGGAATCACAGCACTTGCCACATTCTTATAAGTGAAGCGCCAGTATTTCCAGTACTTCTTCTGGTCGGCAGAGTTACCGCGAGCCAAAGACATCGGGTCGACATAACCATAAGAGCCCAAGCCTTCATCCGTCGGAACGAAGAATGAGAAGCGAGACTGCATGGCCTTCAAGTAAGTTGAGTAGTACTTCTGCAACGGAGCGTTGTTGTATGAGTTTCCTTCAATGTACTTATCGTCGGCACGAACAATAGACTTGATAATCTGTGCATTGGAAGAAATGAGCGCGGGCGCAATCACAGAAGAATAGTCAGCCGGCGCAATCACGCGGTTCATGACATAAACAACACCGTTGTTGGCCAGCAAGCATTTGTCGATACATTGCTTATATGCAGCCTCATTTTCATAATCCTTTTGGGTTGCCGGGAACATCTGGTCCTGAGCATCGTTCATGATGGTCAAGTACTTGCTCGGCACACTCTCAAGGAAGGAGTCCTTCATCAAGTTATTAATCAAAGCCTGAATAATGTCAAGAGGAATCTGATAGAGATTGTATTCAAAATTCTTGAGTTCCTCGGCATTGTAAGTGCCATCACCCTTAAGAGTAGGTCTAACGATAGGCAACTTAGCATAACGATTCATGATTACACGACCAGCGCCGTCGATGAAGAAGTCAATCATGGCAGCATCCGTCGGTACAAACATGGCACCCATATCCTGCTCCTTCGGCGTTGAAGAAGAGATGGCATACTGGTTCCATCCTGGATCGTAAGTCAAGAGAGGGAAGTCACCCAAAGACTTCTTGTCAGGACCAGTGGTCATGGCGCCCGTGCTTGAACGGCCAGAAATGTAGCGCTTTTCAAACACAGAGTCGTTGCCGATGTCGTAGATCTGACGATACTGTGCAGTCAGGGTAGAGTTATAATAAGGTGCGCTGAAACGGTCGAGCATCTTGCTAAACAAATCGGTTGCACCATTTGTGCGGATAACCTCGGCCATATTGGAAGGCGTTACCAAAACAGTGTCCAAGACATTGAAGTAACCATTCAAGCAGGTCACGTCTTGCTTCAAGACCTTGGCACCATATACATAGGCACGCTTACCACCCTCGGGACCGTTAACCCAAGGTTCCTTATTATTAAGGATGAAGCTAACGTCGTCGTGGGTGATATTCTTCACCTTCATCTGGTCTTCAATGAAGGTAAGCATCATCGGAGAAGTGGCATCGAGGGCCATATAAATGCCCGGATGACCCATAGTTGTATACTTGTCCCAGAAGCGCTTGTCGCCTGTGCTGTTTCCATCAGCATCGACTTCGCCTACGTTCTTGTTGACAGGAAGTTCGTTATAGTACCATCTACGAACTGAGTCGGCAGCCGAATACGCTGTTGTACGACGCATTGTCAGAGAACCGCCGCCAGTTGAATACGGCAACATTTCCAAGACATCAGCATTGTCGAGCATGGTGGTAAAGAAGAGCATCTTCTTCTGCGCCAAAGACAATTGGTCATAGCTACGAATAGGATTGCCATTACCATCCTTCCAGTCAGTTGTTTCGAAAAACTTTCTATAAGCCTCGTCGTCAGCAACAAAAAGCGTCTTACTACCGGTTCGAGAGAGCACGTTGGCATAACCCAAGTCATCAGCCAACCGAACAACCGTGGTAAAGTTTCTTGCCTTCAATTCGTCGTAAATACTCCCGCCCAAGAAACTTGGCATCGTTTCATCCAAGTCGTAATCGTCAGAACAAGAGTACGTCAGACCGCAAGTCGAAAGCAGGCACATTGCACCAAGCAATGATTTTCCCATTTTGCTAAAACGGTTTTTCATACGCACTAATAATTTGTTTAATATTTGTTTTCTGTTTGTATTCACACATTTGTACACACTTTATTTGCAGCAAAATTAATAGAATTTTGTTATCTAACTATCAAATGCCCGTGTTAATATTCTGCCTATTAAAGATATTTAATAATTGGTCGAGTTTGAAATGTTAAATTCACAGGAAAAGCCCGCTGCGGAATGGAAGCGCGATTAAGCGCCGCATTTGCATACGCGACTTTGCATTTCAAAGGCAAAACGGAGCGGCGATGGCGCATTTTTTTTGTAAAATATTAAACCAGTTATCCGCTCAAAACGAAGGCTTTTTTGTAATTTTACATGCGAAAAATCAACCCATTTTTTCAACACCAGACATGACAAAAATACGACATAAAATCATCCTCTGCTGCCTCCTCGCCGTTGTTCTGACGGGCAATATCATCTATCAATGCGTGGGGTGCAACAGCAAAAGCGGAGGGGCGCAGACGGAAGAAAAAGAAGACCGCCTGCCGCGGCTCAACAAACTTCTGACCAACGAACTTTCCAGCCGACCGGAGACGGAAGGGATGGACAAAGACATCGAGAGATACATGAAACGCTGGGAACTGCGCGGGGTGCAAATCGCCGTATCAAGAAATGATTCGCTGGTGTATGCAAAAGGCTTCGGATGGGCGGATGAGGAACGGGGCGAGGCGATGACGCCGGGCCACATCATGCGGATTGCTTCGGTCAGCAAACTGCTGACGGCGGTTGGCATCATGAAGCTCCGCGAACAAGGACGCCTGAAGCTTTCCGACCATGTCTTCGGCGCGAATGGTCTGCTTAACGACACGCTCTACACCAACACGATTCACGACAAGCGGCATTTCGACATCACGGTGGAACAACTGCTGCGCCATGAAGCGGGGTTCACGAACTACGCGGGCGACCCGATGTTTTCCACAAGGTATATCATGATGCAAAACGGACTGAAGACGGCGCCAGACCACCGCACTCTGCTGAGCATCGTGCTCAAACGCCGACTGGGCTACACCCCAGGGACGGCCACGCGCTATTGCAACATCGGCTATATGCTGCTGTCGATGATCATCGAGAAATGCTCGGGCATGAGCTATGAAGCTTATTTACAGAAATACGTGCTCCATCCAGCGCACTGTTTCGATTTCCACATCGCAGGCAATTATTATGAGGACCGCCACCCTGGAGAGGTGCGTTATTATATGCACAGCGATGCCGAACCGATTGAGGAGTTCAACAACAGCGGACGCATGGTGGTGAAATGCTACGGCGAAAACGACCTGCCACGCCTGCAGGGGGCTGGGGCGTGGGTGGCGTCTGCGGCCGAACTGTGTCGCTTTGTCGCTGCCATCGATGGCGACGACCACGTGCCCAACATCCTCTCGAAGGAATCAATAGAAACCATGACCAGAAACCCAGACGACCACCATTTCGCCATCGGCTGGAACCGCACGATGAAGGGGACGCCCTGGGTGCGGACGGGCACCCTGTCGGGCACGAGCTCACTGGTCATGCGTTACCCCGACGGGCAATGCTGGGTGTTCATCACGAACAACAGCACCTGGAAGGGACAGGGACAGGCGAAAGACACTATGGCGCTATTTGCCAAACTCAAAGCGAAATACGGCGCGTTGCTGAAACCGCTGAAGGTGGATTTCGAGAGGAAGGGCTGACGGCGCAATCAGGACAAGCCTATGCAACGCGACGATGGCAAATACGGCGAAGGCAGCGCATGTGAAAGGAAGGGGAGCAAAATTGAAATATTAAGTAGGTGGAGATTGTGCGGAAAGAGCCTTGTCTGCGGCCAGGCGCGGGCTGAAAGCCCAGTAAGTCCACAGCACTAAGTTTGCAGATGAAAGCGGCGAAGCGAAGCTGAGCCGCTAAAATGCAAACATAATATAATTGCAGTTAGATGTCAATTTATTACTTTTGTCGTATTAAAGAAATGGATTGATAGACTAGAAAAGAAAAATAAGCCAGAGCAAGGTCAAACCTATCCTGGGCATCAGATCCTTTTCTAGTCAAGCTGCAAAGACTAAATAGGATGCGCAATAATGTTGTTAGTGCTAGAGTCAATACAGCTTTCTATCAATCCAAATTTAAAAGCAAGGCAAAGATATGAAAAAGTTTTTTGTTGGCATCGATTTCTCTAAGAGAAGAATGGATGTTTCCATTGTGGAAAAAGATTTTCCTGAACGAGTAATTGCTTACAAGCTGTTCGCAAACAATGCTGAAGGTGCAAAAGAAATGTGCAATTGGGTCGAACGTACGACAGGAACAAGCACCAAACATGATGGTGAGGTTTTGTTCTGTTGCGAACACACAGGTTCTTATTGCTTGGAGGTTTGCGACTATCTCAGCGAAAATGGCAAATACATCTGGCTGGGCAATCCTCTGGACATCAAGCGCAGCATGGGGCTTGTCAGAGGAAAGGACGATGTAATTGATTCACGCCGAATCGCGACCTTCGCTGCCGAAAAACATCATAAGGCTGTTTTGTACATGCGCCCAAAAGACTCAACAAGAACACTCAAATACTTGCTGAGTATCAGGAATACTCTTATTGAGCAGAAGAAAGCACTTAGCAGCCAGATAAAGGAGAATTTCCCTAAATTGCATGATGCTGCCTTGCTTTGTAAGATTGAGAATGAATTAAAGCATGCTCTTGATTTCATCAAAGCTGAAATCAAGAAAATTGAGAAAATGATGCTTGACATCATCCTCAGCAACAAGGAATACAAAAATACATTTGACATATTGACCTCCATGAAAGGAGTAGCACTAATAAATGCTGCTGCAATCATCGTTTTTACGGACAATTTCAAGAGGTTCTCATTCAATTCCAGAAAGATATGCACCTATTGGGGTGTTACGCCTTTCAGAAACGAATCAGGAGACAGTATCAGACGCGGTACACACACAAGCAGTTTCCACAACAATTGGCTCAAAGCCATCTTGTCAGAGGCTGTTCTATGTGCCATCAGATACAATGAACGATTGAAGACTTACTTCCTCCGGCTTTTAGCCAAAGGAAAGCACAGGAATATTGCACTCAACAATACCAAGAACAAATTACTAAAAACCTTGGTTGCAATGGTACGAGACTGTAAAACTTATGATGAGAATTACGTATCGGTTCCTCCGACCTGTGCAATTTAATAATTACATATATTAACGCAAAAAGTACGCGTAAAATTTGGTGGGTAACATAGGATGCCCAGGGCAACGCCCTGGGTATCAGTACATAAACGCCTACGCCCTGTAAGGGCAAAAGTATGGGCAAACGGTTGACTTTTACTTTTGCCCTTACAGGGCGCAGGAACGGGGAACACGGCACCCGGGGCGTTGCCCCGGGCTATGAACTTGCTGGGCTTTCAGCCCGCACAGGGCCGCAGATGGGGTTTTTCCGCACAACAATCCCTTTCGCGTTCCGCATAATTCTTCCAATAAAATGCCGTCAGACGGGAAATAATGTTTAACTTTACAGCGAAGGATGAAAAGTTCGCTTCGCAGATAATTACATAACCTTAAACCCTATTAAATAAATTAGATTATGGCCATTGAAAAGACCCTCGTATTGCTCAAGCCCTGCACATTGCAACGCGCCCTCGTTGGCGAAATCATCAGCATCTTTGAAAAGAAAGGACTGCACCTCTGCGGCATGAAGATGATGATGCTCACCGACGAACTGCTCTCTGAACACTATGCCCACCTCAGCGAAAAGCCCTTCTTCCAGCGCGTGAAAGACTCGATGATGACGGCGCCCGTCGTGGCGCTCTGCCTGCAGGGCGTTGACGCTATCGCCGCCGTGCGTGCCTTGGCAGGACCCACCAACGGACGCCATGCTGCCCCCGGAACCATCCGCGGCAGCTATTGCATGAGCTTCCAAGAGAATATCGTGCATGCCTCCGACTCTCCAGAAACGGCAGCCGTGGAGCTGCGCCGCTTCTTCCGCGATGAGGAAATCATCGAATGGGAGCAATGCACCTTCCCCTTCCTCTATGCCAACGACGAATATTGACGTTGTGGCGGTGGCATGGTAGCTCATTGGCGCGCCAGCATTATAACGAACTTTGCGGCGCCAGCATTGTAGCTCACTTTGCTCGCAAAGTGAGGGGGACGAACTTATGGCGAATAATGCAACGAATTCAGTTGTCGCCGCACTTTCATCTTCGCGCCCCTCACTTTGCAAGCAAAGTGAGCTACAATGCTGGCGCGCCAAAGTGAGCTACAGTACGGGCTTTTAGAGCTAATGGCAAAAATATTTTTGCAATATTGGTAGGTTTATTACAGAAATCACATATATATATTCCCGTTTCGACAATATATATATATCTTTGCATCAGCTAATAACCAATCGCCTACATTATGATTAGAGATTTTTGGGTAAGAAATTATCTCTCCATCCGAGACAGACAGGAACTCAGCTTCGTGGCTAAAGCCCCTGCATCTGAATTGGTGGTTGAGATTGCTAAAGGTGTTTTCTTGTACAAGTTGGGAATTCTATATGGTTCTAATGCGTCTGGGAAGTCAAACATGCTTAAAGCCCTTAATGAGCTTTTCCACATTCTGGTGTCTCAAAAAACAGATGCAAAACAGAAAATCAGTGGTTATCTTCCATTCGCTTTGACCAAGGATGAACCAACCCAAATGCACGTGTCGTTTTATGTCAATGCCATAAGGTATGATTATGACGTGTCGTTTGATGGTAGCCGCATCATAAGCGAAGTATTAAACTATTATCCCAACGGTTCCAAGGCCCTGTTTTATGAACGTTCTTTTGTCGGTGATGATGTCCAGGCAGACATAAAGTTTGGCACCAGTCTCAAACTGCTTGCAAGGACACAGGATAGCATTCGCGAGAACACTTTGAACAATCACAGCGTGTTGTCTGTTTGTCGAAAAGCAGTATTAAAGGAGGACATAGAGCCGTTCACCACGCTTCACAATTATATCATGAACAACTATCATGATGTGGATGGGGACATGGATAATGGTTTAGCAGAAATTCTTACCAGTGCATATAAGGATAAGAGAAAGCGTAAGTTCTTCACACAGATGCTCAAAAAGGCGGACTTGAACATTATGGAATACCGACCAATCATAGAGGATCGTGTCATTCCACAGGAATACCGTGAACGTATATTAAAGGAGAATATTCCGGAAAGAATGAAGGATGTGTTGCTCAGGCCAACTAACGATACGATTTCTTTCTTGAACCATTCGGATAATGGCGACTTCGAGATTCCAATGGAATTGCAGTCCAAGGGTACGCAGAAATATATCCGCATACTTGATGCGCTTTATGATATGGTAACAGCCACTCATATCTATTACCTTGATGAGCTGGGCGAAGACTTGCACTATGATTTGCTGTTCTACTATCTGAACGTGTTTATCTTCAATTCAGACAAGTCGCAACTGATTATCACCAGTCAGGAAACCACTTTGCTTTCACAGGATTTGATCAATGAAAACCGAGGAACGGTATGGTTCGTTGACAAAAACCACGTCACGGCTTCATCTGAGTACTCACGTGGTGACTCTTTCGGCCTACACAAAAACCTCTCGCTTTACAACTCTTATCGTGTTGGACGTTTAGGGGCGAAACCTGAATTGGGCAGTATTTTCATTGATTTAGACGATTAGTGTTATGGGGAAATTGAAGCATTCTGTTTTAATATTGGGTGAAGGTCCAACGGAGTTTTATTATTTCAACTCGTTGCGGGATGTGGTAAAAGGATTGACCATTAAGCCTGATTATCCGAAGCACTCAAGTATGAAAGAGTTGGAGGAAAAGATTGAAGACGGCATAAAGGATGGCCACGACCGCATCTTTTGTGTCATTGACATGGACACGAAAGATGAGGAACCGGAATGCACCCAATACGCTCGACTGAAAAAGAAATACTCCAAACCTGTCAGCAAACCCAAGAAAGGCATTTATTGTGAGGTGCATTTCTTTGAGACGCACCGCTGCACAGAATTGTTCTTTCTATACTATTACCGCTATACAGCACGTGCGTATAATGATCAACAAGAATTGCTGCTTGCTTTAAACAAACAATGTGGCTATGAGAAAACTATTGACTTTTTCAAGAAAAGCAAAGGATTGCACGCTTACTTAGAGAAGAAAGGTGGTAAACTTGATTCAGCTATTCATAATGCCAAACATTCAATGGATGAGAAATTGGCAGATAACAGAAATTACACCTACTCAGAACTTGGTCGAATGATAGAGAAACTGAAAAATCTTCTGTAAAAAAGCGTTAAGCGGATGTGCAGGATTCTCAATATTGCACATCCGCTATTGTCTCTATCCAATTTATGATAATACTCAATAAGTACTTCCCTCACTGGGGCGCCAACAGTGTTGATCACTTTGCGGCGCCAGCATTGTAGCTCACTTTGCTCGCAAAGTGAGGGGGACGAAC